>Ga0256831_1000619_pt1 | contig 18460 bp, 17 predicted proteins | sample 132544metaG_FD_189087 | JGI IMG/M metagenome (GOLD analysis project Ga0256831, IMG submission 189087) | Hydrothermal vent microbial communities from Lau Basin, Pacific Ocean - 132-544 | ecosystem: Environmental > Aquatic > Marine > Hydrothermal vents | place: Pacific Ocean: Lau Basin | collected... | reverse complement strand
TGATACCGTCTATAACTTCAGTATAGCGTTATTCGCACTGAATGTTGAAAAGGAGGAGTCCATATCATCATGTAGGCTTCACTTTGGCATCCATGCCAAAGAGACTTCTTCCACAAATACAGGCTAACCAACACTCTGAAGTTATTTTCAAGATCATCTTATCCAGAGTTCAGGTTATCTATTTTTAATGATATTGCAATTTGCATAGTCAGTATGCAATCTGCTATGCCAGTCTATTGAGTAGACATTAAGGTAAAATGCTATCCATTTGAATATTAAGAATAAAATTTGTTTGGCATATAGATTGCTTTTATAGTATCAGACACGATTGACGTGAGATAAATTTTTAACCCAAAATAAGAAAGGGATACATGATGCAACGTAGACATTTCCTGAAAAATACAATGGCAACTGGTGCTATTGCTTTAGCTGCTAGCAGTGGTTTATTAGTTCCTTTGCAAGTTTTAGCATGGAACAAAAAAGCATTTGATGCCAAAGATGTGCAATCTGCAATGAAAGGTTCTCTTGGTACCGAGTTAACTGAGGCAAGCGATAAAATTCATATTAAAGCGCCGGATATCGCAGAAAATGGTGCAGTTGTACCGGTAACCATTTCTTCTACTTTAAGCGATGTTAAATCCATTACGATTTTATCAGAGAAAAATGGTACACCATTAATTGCTAAGTTTGATCTTAAAGGTGCTCAGGCATTTGTTTCTACTCGTATTAAAATGGGTAAAACATCTAATGTTATTGCCATTTGTGAGTCTGGTGGTAAATTTTATAGTGCAAGAAAAGAAGTTAAAGTGACTATTGGTGGTTGTGGCGGTTAATTGCTTAACTAGCTGATCAATATAATAAAACACTTTCTACCCGAATGATTCAGGTTTAAGTGCACACAAATTTAGAACAGGTAAAGAAAAATGGCAAAGAGTTCAATTAAAGTTCGTGCTAAAGCAAAAAATGGCGTAGTGACAGTAAAGGCCTTAATCAGCCATAAAATGGAAACAGGCTTACGCAAAGACAAGAAAACCGGTAAGGTGATCCCTGCACATTTTATTGAAGCAGTCGATTGTGAGCATAATGGTGCTCCAGTTATGAATGCAGAGTGGGGTGTTGCAATCTCTAAGAACCCTTATTTATCCTTCAAATTTTCAGGTGCTTCAGGTGATACTGTGAAGCTTACTTGGAAAGATAATAAAGGAAAATCCGATTCACTGGAAGCTAAAGTAAAATAAGTAATTAGCACTTCAGTAAGGAATTTACCGACACTAAGATAATCCCCCCCCATCTTTAGTTGGTAATGTCGAGGGCATAATGGATTTAAATCCCATTATGCCCTTTTTTTTGTTATAAACTTGGTGCTAAACCTATTTGTGCTAAAATAGGAGGAACTAATAATAAAATGAATGATGTAAAATTATGACCATGACTGAAACAGAATTTAAAGAGAGCATTGCTGAGACGATTATACAAATTGAGGATGCTCTGGAAGAACTTGATAATGGCATTGATTATGAGTCATCAGATGGTATCTTGACTATTTTTATGATCAATAAATCACAGATTATTATTAATCGACAGACGGCTGCATTACAGTTGTGGTTGGCAGCAAAATCAGGAGGCTATCATTTTGATTTTGATGAACAAAAAGGCTGGTTGGATGATCGTACTGGAGATACTTTTTTGGCAGTACTCAATCGTTGTTTAACTGATCAGTCAGGTGAAACTATTGAATTGGAATTGAGTTGAATTTATGTTGCGCATATTACCCACCCTACTATTTTTACAGTGTTCTCTTTTTGGTTTAACCGTTGCTTTTGCCGATACTGGTGACCATCAGCATGTTGTAAATAAGGATTCAGGCGAGATTTTTTTTCAAAAAAATTGTGCTGTTTGTCATGGCAGCGAGGGTGCTGGTGGCGTTGGGGTACCCCTTAATCTAAATGATTTTTTAAAAACTACATCAGACAATTATCTACACAAAACCATTCGCCTAGGTCGACCTGGGCGGATTATGCCTTCTTTTGCTAATCTTAGTGACGATCAGATCAATAGTATTATTCTTTATATTCGTAGCTGGGCACCGGAAATAAAGCCACCAGTCTATTCTTCTGATCTTATTGTGGGTGATGTTAAAAAGGGTCAGGCTCTATTTGATGCCATTTGTGTTAATTGTCATAGAGAAAAAGGAATTGGTGGAAAAGGAACAGGAGTGACCTTTTCTCGTCCTAGAGATGCTGAGATCTTGGCGCCAGCGATAGGTAACCCCGCTTTTTTAGCGGCTGTTTCCGATAATATGCTTAAGAAAATTATTATGACTGGGCGTGAAAATACACCCATGCTTTCTGCTGTTGCTATGGGACTGACAGAGAATGACGTTAATAATGTTGTGAGTTATTTACGTTCCTTGGCAACTAATACGGATCCTAAAGTATCGATAGAAGCCAAAAAAGGTGATGCGATTTTAATGTATGAATCATCCTACTCAGTAGAAGAAACCATTGATAATATTAAGCAAGCAGCTCAGGGTTATAATTTTCGTTATATTCGAGAACAAACACTAGACAAAAATTTTGTTTTAAAAGAAGAGCAGAAAAATGATCAATATTTGATTTATTTCTGCAATTTCACTTTTTTAAATCAAGCGCTTTCAGTGGATCCTCGTATTGGTATGTTCTTACCATTTCGAGCAACCATTGTAAAAAAAGCTGATAAAGTGCTGGTTATGACCGTTAATCCTGACTATTTATGTTCATTGTTTAACAATAATGAGCTTAAGCAGGGCTGTCAGTTTATGACAGAAAACTATACTAATATACTTGAAGAAAGTACATTATAATAAACATAAATAAATAATCGAACGTTCAGGTTGGAAATGAAAAATTATATGAATAGCTTCAGGCAAGTCAGTCTCTTACTATTAACGTTACTTCTATCAATAAATGCCTTGGCGGATCATAAAAATCTTATTATGGGACGTTCTTATGAAGCATTTCCCGAAACTATGAGTGCATTGCAAAGCGAAATTAAAAATGCAGGGTATACGATTAGTATGGTTCAGCGAGTTGATATCGGTTTAACTGGAATGGGTTTTAAAACAGATAAATACCGAGTGGTATTTTTTGGTAAATTAGATGAAATTAAGAGCTTACCTAAAAAATATCCTAAACTAACACCCTATCTACCATTAGCAATTACTATTTTTGCTGAAGATCAGGAAACGATTCTTGCCTCGATGTCTCCTCGTTTTATTGCTCCTGATTTTATTAAAACAGAAGAGGATAATGAGCTAAAGATAATTTTTGAGCGATGGGAACATGATATTGAAAACATTATAGAAAAAGTAAGTAATATAGAATAAGCAAAGATACGACACTTAATAGCTTACAAGTTTTTAATGGCTTGGTTTAAACGACGTTCAATTTCTTGTTTAAACTTAAGTAGTTGTGTGGTTTGTAGTCCATGACTGTTTTCTGATTCTTTGAGTTCAGGAGATAAATCAATATCGGTAATATAAATGGGGTAACGTTGTTGTTCCGCTCGTGCATTAATGACTTCTTCAGCGACTTTTTTATAAATATTATGGCCATATTCAAATGAGTTAAATTCTTTTTCATTGGCGTAAATAACGTAGTGTCGACTGCCATCTTTATTCAAATCTGCAATGACCTGAATCTTAAAAAATTGCACTGGCATGCTCTGCAATTTAGTAAACTGCTCTTCAAGTATCAGCTGATTCTGTGATTGTTTTTTGATTTCAAATACTTCTAGCTGCAAGTCCAGTTCTTGATTTTCAGAGTTTAGCTCAGAAAGTGATAAAGTCATAGATTTATCCAAATCATCATCCAAACTACTATCAAGATAGTTATTGCTATAAATAAGTCGATTAACAATAGAGTCAAGAAATAGAATGAAATGGTTAATATGGATATTGTTATTCTCAATGTGAGTAGACTGATGGTAAAGCGTGCCACGTTCGTCAATAATATAAATATCGGCTAGCTTACGATGATTTTGATAAAAAACTTGAATATGATTTTCTTTATTGTGTTTAAAAATGAGTCGAAGTCTTTTTAAATTATCACAGCCATTATCAATAATGAGTGAATTAAATTTTTCTTGGGGATAAGAAAGTTCACGTAATAATTCTTTTTCATCAGGAATTTTTTGATATTTAGGGCCACTTTTTTCTTGCCAGAGCAGATAAAAATAATTCTCTATGGCTAATAAATAACGTGTTCGAAAAGCATTCTCTTTGCCATGAAAGGCATCCAGTATATTGTTAAAAAGAGCATTAATATCTCTGGAAATTGATTCGCCTCGAACGGAAGAAAAACAGCAGACTCGTGTAGGATAATTTGGACTAGGCAAGGTTTGTGCGGTTTCAGTTTCATGGTTCCATTTTAGATAATGACAGAGGCACTCCATCAAGCCGTTATCGTGACTAAAATGATGGGTCATTACTTCATGCCAGCTGGTTAATAAAACTTGATCGATTGTAATAAGAAGGTTTTCATGTAAAGAGCCATAATTAAGAGCATTTGTTTGGTTGCTTGCTATTTGCGTGCCTTTTGGGTGCTTGCTTAAAAAAGGATCCACTCCAATATTAAGAAAGAGAATATTTAAGCCAAGCTGAGCAGGTTTAACCAAATCATCCATACTTGCATAACCTGATAAGGAATAAGGAAATAAACTTTCTAGTGATTGTAGTATTTGTTTGATTTCATACATACTGAGCACTTGATTGGTTTTATCAAGGATAAAACGGGTTTTACTGGAAATAACTCGATTAAAAAACCCCCAGCAAATTAATTTAAGAAGATGAGTGGATTTTTTAATTGGTGCAGGGGTTTTATTATCAATATACGTTATAGTACCTATATATAATGCCCAGCCATGTTCTTTATTATTTTGTTTGTTATGACTGACAGGAAGTAATGAAACTTGCGACTCATATAGGTTAATGGAATGGTCATGGCCAATAATCTCAATTTTACCTGATTTTTTTTCAAATGCTGCATAGAGTTTTCGGCCTAAAATATGCAAATCACGTTTGCTGATCCGAATGTCTTTATTTTGATAGCGGAAAAAATCAGAGAGTTTTTTATAACTAAAGGTCAGTGCTTCGATAATATTTTTATGTTCACTAACAACCTCATTAATCTTCCAATTATGGTGGTTATCTAAGGAGATAAGTTTTGGTTTTTTCCAATACCACTGAGCAACTAAATTGCTCATAATATCTCTTCGCCACCCGTGAGAGGGGGTGTTTTTTAATTCAGTTAATGACTCATTGACCTTTAAATAGAGGCATTGTCTCGCCAGCTCAAGACGTTTTAAGCTCTCTTCGGATATAAGGTGGATGGTAATTTTATCCATCATCATAATGTAGGGATCAAGCTTATTTATATCAGGTTTATCTTGCTGGTAAACTATTTTTTTAAACTGTAGACATAATAAGTGGATATTGGGATATTCTTTAGCATAAGACTCCATGAGTAAGAGTTTTAGAATGGATTTATAAGGTGAATCAATGCCTTTATAAATATGCCATAGGGTTGCACCATAAAATTCTTCAGCAAGGATATTATTAATAGAGCCAAAATTTAAAAAATCATGAACATTAATAAGACGTTTATGAATAATATTAGCCACATATTCATCATAGTCTTGTTCAAATTGTGGCGGGACTAGCCACCAAATAGGATAACGTCCAGCCAGCAATATGGATGTTCGATAAAATTCTTCTAGTAATAATAAATGTTGAGTTGTTCCGCTACTTTCGGAGGACAGTTGATCAATTTTCCCTTGGCGAAAATTATCCGTATTAATTAAAAAGAAGTTTGTGTCTAAATTAAATTCCAAGCACCACTGAGTAATACGTTCGGCCTTTAATTGCAGTTCACTTAACTCAAAACTGGTTAAATCCTCTCGATAACAGATCCAGACATCAAAATCACTTTTTTCTGAATAAGCAATTGTGCCTGTGCTACCCATAAAATAAAGAGCATGGATATCATACTGACGATAGGCTCGGCGCTTAAACTCAAATGATTTTGATAATTTTCGGGCACAGTGAATACTGTCCTTATCAGGGTTAAATTTTGGTATACCAGCAGGGCACTGGGATGAGACATAGCCTGGTAATGATGGGTGGTTAATATGAAACAATAGGGGCAACAACTGTAAAAAATCATGCGGACGTTGTCTGAGTGAACCTTTAGTTCGTTCGAGCTTTAAATAATTCAGGTGTAAAAAACGACGTAATATTTTTTTGTGATTGATCTCTTCGGAATAAAAACGGTTGTTTTTATTGGATATTGTTTTGTGGGAATGATTTGAGTTCATAAGGTAAGATTGATGTTATTACTATAGCCTTGGTTTGGATTTATTAGAAGCACCTACAGCCAAAAAAATTAGCATGAATGATTTTAAATAATATAAAAAAGCACTTTGAAATCGTTTATGCTAATTTTTTGTTATTTAAGAGTATAGCAGTGATTGATAAAGTGAAGCAAAATTTAAAATTTTATCCGTTGATGTTGTTACACTTAATTACAAATATTGCTGTGGGGGATAAATTTTAATTACATTTAGTTAGTAGTATAAATCCTAACCTGATTACAGGAGGGGATATAATGATTAAGAAAAAAACAATAGACCAACAAAAAATATTACAGGCTTTGACTGATAATCTACCAGAGATGTTGTGGTTAAACGATCTGAATGGGATGTACTTATTTGCTAATAAGGCTATTTGTGATCACCTTCTGATGGCAAGGGATATCTCAGAACCTATTGGAAAAACAGATGATTTTTTCTCAATACGAGAGCAAGATAGACATCCTGAGAATAAAAGTTGGTATACCTTTAGTTTGCATAATAGCTATTCAGATAAGGTTATTATACAAGAAAATCACCCTGTGTGTTATGAAGAATGTGGTTATATCCGGGGTAAGCTTCGTTATTTTGAAATTCATAAAGCCCCGTTTTATAATGATAATGGTGAGGTGCAAGGAGTGGTAGGTAGTGCTAGAGATATTACCGAAGCCACACTATTAAAAAAACAATTGGAAAAACAATCCAATGGTTTTAAATATAAAGCAACTCACGATGGTTTAACTAATCTTCCTAATCGACAACTATTTCATGATCGCTTAGAACATGCATTACACAAAAGCAATCGTAGTGACCAAATGCTGGCATTATTTTTTATTGATATTGATCATTTCAAACATATAAACGATCATTATGGGCATGATGTTGGTGATAGAGTATTAAAGATAGTTGCTCGGCGTATAAGGAAAGTAATCCGTAATTCAGATACTTTGGCACGTTTAGGAGGGGATGAATTTACCATACTTGTTGAAGATGTAAAAAACATTCATGCTTTAAGAATATTGGCAAATAAGATACTTAAGGCTGTGAATAATTCAGTTGTTATTAATAACATTCCTCATAAAATTACGATTAGTATGGGGATAGGCTTAAGTATTAGTAGTATTGATTCTGAGCAAATGCTTAAATGTGCAGACTCGGCTATGTATCGGGCTAAGCAGTCTGGACGTAATCAGTTTAAATTCCATATGGAGCAACTGGCAGAGAGTGATACTCGTTATATGATGGCAGAAGTGTAAACGAACATGTAGACTCAATAACCATTCGAATATAATGGGATTTGTTGCTATAATGTCGGACTCATTATCTATTGATATTCGTTAGGAAATGCTATTATGAACAGCTATTTGATAAAATAGTACGTTTATAAGAAGTAAAGAGAGAGGTAAAAGAGGAAATGATGTCAAAAATTAATGCACCATTATGCTTAAGGTTATTAGAAAATACGCCATCATTTGTCATTATGATTGATCAAAAACAGTCAGTCTACTGGCTAAATCAGTCTTTTTGTGACTTTTTAGGTGTTGAGCGTGAACAGGTTATTGGACTGTCTGCTGAAAATACCAAAGAGCCTTGCCTGAAACAGGTACTTAATGCCAAGGTTCGAGTTGATGTTTTTGGTGGTATTTTAGACAAATGTATAGAATTACAAGATGTTATGATGCTTAACGGCAATGACTTTGATATGGACACACAAGAACTAACGGTTTGCTTCTATGCCGATGCGAGTAAAAAAGTACAAACAGAAAAACAACTTTTACAATTAGAGAGCACCTTGGCACAAAAAATGCCACATGATTCTATTACCGGCATGTTAAACCATTATAGTATGTATCACACACTGAGCTCTGAAGTTTCCAGAAGTCGTCGCTATAATAATCCCCTATCACTGGTGTTGATGGATATTGATTTCCAGTCTTGTGCCAATATCAGCTCAGAAGAAAAAATAGAGCAAATACGCTTAATGATCAGTCAGTTATTAAAAGATCAAATGCGCTGGGCTGATATTATTGGGCACCTTGATGAGCATGACTTTGCTTTATTATTACCTGAAACAGGCTACCATTCGGCTGAAACTCTGGTGGATAAATTAAATAAAAATATGCAACATATTAGCATGGATACCAAGCATATCTCGTATGGTATTAGCCAGTGGGAAAAGGGTGATGATGTTAATATGTTTGTCAATCGGGCAGCCCAAAAATTACATACTTTAACAAGTCATTAGTTTCTTCGCCATTGATGGAATTTCTCTAGCCAAGAAAGAATTTTTTCTGGCTTATGTGCCTGCTTCCATTGCCCAGCCACATATTTATTGGCTTCAGCTAAGGTTGGATAAATATGAATAGTCGATAAAATTTTATTCAGCCCAAGGCCTTGACGCATAGCAAGAACGTATTCTGCAATCAAGTCGCCGGCATGTTCACCTACAATCGTAACACCAAGAATTTTATCCTTGTCCGGTACGGTTAATACTTTAATAAAACCATGTGCTTCCTCATCTGCAATGGCACGGTCGAGATCATCAAGGTTAAATTGACTGACTTCATAAGCAATGCCTTGTTCTGTTGCTTCAAGCTCATTTAAACCTACCCGCGCCACTTCTGGATCGGTAAAGGTTGCCCAAGGGATCACTGAATAATCGGCTTTAAATTTTTTAAAACCACGAAATAAACTATTAACACTGGCATACCAAGCTTGGTGAGCAGCCGTATGAGTAAATTGATAAGGCCCAGCAACATCGCCACAAGCGTAAATATTAGGGTATTTTGTTTGTAAATACTCATTAACCTCAATCGTACCGGAATGGGTAAGTGGAATATCTAATGTCTCTAAACCAAAGCCTTTGGTATTTGCTTTTCGGCCTAAAGCAATAAGCACTTCATCAAAATGAATAATAGTTTCTTCGCCTTGTTTATTGCTACAAATGAGCATCTTGCCATTATTGTTTTGTTCAAATCGTTGTGCTTGATGCTCTAAGCGTAAATCAACACCCTCTTGTATAAATCTCTGCTGCACATTGTCTGATACCTCTGGATCTTCACGTTTCATGATCCGGCTATTACGTTCAACAAGAATAACTTGACTGCCCAAGCGAGCGAAACTTTGTGCCAACTCACAGCCAATAGGACCACCACCAAGAATTAACAAGCGCTTGGGTAATTGTTTTAAGTCCCAGAGGGTATCCGAACTGAGGTAGCCAATATCGTTTAAGCCTTCTATAGGTGGTACAAAAGGACGAGCACCGGTAGCAATGATGATATTTTTAGTCGTTAGCTCTTTGCCATTAATGTTAACACTAAATGGAGAGCTAATTTGGGCTTCTCCTTGTAGGCATTCAACCCCAAGAGATGTATAACGTTCAATTGAATCATGAGGTTCTACACGGCTGATAATGCGTTTTACCCGATGCATAATATTTTGAAAGTCAAAATCAGTGGTGGTGGTGTTAAAACCAAAGTCAGTGGCTCGTTCAGTGTGTGCCTTAAATTTAGCACTTCTGATCAGCGCCTTAGAAGGAACACAACCGGTGTTTAGACAATCACCACCCATTTTATGCTTTTCAATCAGAGTGACCTTAGCTTTAACGGCAGCTGCAATATAAGAGCTTACTAGACCTCCAGCTCCAGCCCCAATAACAATAAGATTACGATCAAAGGTCTTTGGTTTTGCAAAGCCCTTATAGACTTGGTTGGTTTGTATGCTTGAGATAATTTTTTTGGCAATAAAGGGGAAGATACCCAATAGGCTAAAGGAAATAATCATGGGTAGAGATAATATGCCTGAAGCTGACTCCAGCTGGCCAAGTTGTGTGCCGGCATTAACATAGACGGCCGTACCTGCAAGCATACCTAGCTGACTTACCCAATAGAATGTCCATGTTTTTATTGGGGTCAGTCCCATTATCAGATTGATTATAAAAAAAGGAAAGACAGGGACTAACCTCAGAGTAAAAAGATAAAAGGCTCCCTCCTTTTCAATGCCCTGATTAATCCGTTCAAGGTGTGATCCAAAACGTTGTTGTATGCTGTCACGCAATATAAATCGAGAGACTAGAAACGCCAGTGTTGCGCCAATGGTGCTGGCAAACGAGATAAGTATTAAACCCCAGAAGAATCCAAAGATTGCACCTCCTGCCAGAGTCAGGAGAGTTGCTCCAGGTATAGAAAAGGCAACAGAAATAATATAAACAATAAAAAAACTAAGAGAAATGAGTAGGGGATTATCTTGATAATAGGTATTGAAATGCGCTTGATTTTCTTTTAAATAAGAAAAACTTAAAAAATGACTGATATCGAAGCTAAAAATAGTAATGACAGCTAATAAAATTACCGCTAATAGGCTCATTTTTAATAAGGGGTGTTTTTTTTCTGCCATAATGTGTACATCTGTTTTGCTCAAATTTAAAGAAGGTTTATAGAGAAAGGATAATAGCTTCTATTATGGAAGATTAATAGTATGAATACTACAGCCTTGGGTTTCGGTAATTACTTAAATCAATTGGTGGAAAACAAACATTTTCTAATAACGTGTTGATTGATTTTTGTCAAGGAATTTATTTGATGAAAGAGACAGAATGAATACCCTATGTGTCTAATTCTTAATTGTGGGTGGGAATAAATTATGTTTAGTTGGCTTCTAAAATTGCTAGGGATTGAAGATGATAAGCCGGTTGCTAAGAAAGCAGTTGTGGTAGAAGCAACTGTGGCAAGCCCACCGATAAATGAGAGCAAGGAGGCTATTGATACGATAAATCAAGTAGCCAATACTATAATAGAACCAGAACCAGAACCAGAACTTCCTTTAGCAGAAGTGTTTCCTGCTTTAAAAGCAAACTATATTAAAGTATTATCTGAGGCAGGTTTTGCAAGCAAAGAGGCTATTAATAAAGCCAGTGATAAAGAACTCCTTGGGCTTAAGGGTATTGGTAAAGCAACATTAAAAATCTTACGTTCCTAGTGAGTTTCTATGTGGATGGTATTTGTTTTCTGGTCACTTAGTGTGCAATTAATCCATAATAATATTAAGCTTAGCTTGTAATGGTAGCTTAATGGCCTGATCATCCGAGACTAAAATAAGCTGGGCGCTGGTATCTTTAGGGGTGTTAACTTGTCCGCTGTAAATAGTGCCAGATTTCATGGTAATAGTAGCACAGTGTGGGTTTTTATTTTTTTGGCAGGCAAATAATTTTAGCTGACTCATTTTATTAAATGGTAACTGTATTTTAATACTCTGATCCATAATAAGTGGTATATACGTTAAGGAATGCGTTACTGTTGAAGGGCTCACAACATAATTGACTCCCAAGGTGAGCATGGTAATAATAGGATTTTTTTTATCATGTCGGCTTTCCTCATACTTTATGCCAGAGAAAGCAATATCAGTGCCTGAGCTTTGCTTTATTTTCCCTGTTATGGTGGCAAAGGTTGCCAGCCAGCGTTTATGATCCAGTGCTGCTATCGTGTCCAGACTTTCTGCAATAGAGTGCTTAGCTAGGTGGCCTATGAGACATAATTCAAAGTAATCATCCTTATTTATTGTAAAGTGTGTCACAAATGGCACAACAACATCATCTTGCATCTTTGCTAGAGTTTTAGGGACTAATGAATTGTTTGGATTGGCTTTTAATGGCCCCCCTCGCCAAGGGAGTTTTATGGTATGAGTGTCGATAATTTTCCATTCTTTAAAACTGGGGTTAAACCAGCCGTGCAATAGTACCGTATCGTGTGTTGGATCACTGTCATCTAGTAGTATCAGAGGGGTTTTATAGTGGATATGTGCCAGACTAATACCATCTGAACTGAATAATTCTGTGCCCTTAGGTTGTTTTAGCCAGACCTTTTTTCCTGTTTTTTGGCAGACTGACTGTGTATCTAAGGTTGTTGTTTTTGTTGTTTGGGCGCTGAGCATTATGTTAGGTGCAAGTAAAAATAATATGAGACTAAGAAGCAATCGGTAGATGTGTTTACATTGAAACATCAGCCTGCCCCTTCATATAGTAAAGACGCTTTTGTTTTTCTTCGACTTTTATCCTAAGTTCTATTAATTCACGTTCATAGGCTTTGACTTTTTTGTGGCCTAATTTCGCCTTTCGCTTGTCATTGTCTAAATCATAGTTAAGTGTTGCTATTCGGCTTTTATGCTGATTAATTTCCTGTTGCAAATCATAAATGGCCATGCCAATACGATGTTGTTTAAGAAATGATGCTTCCACACCTATTGAGCAAACACCACGATAAGGATTACCGGATAAGCCTTCCTGTAAGGCATTTTCGGGTGTGCAATAGCGTAATAGTCCTTCTTCTCTACCTTGTTTGTAGGCTTGGGTATCAGGGACAACATGGTATTCTGCGCAGGCTTCTCGATGTTCTGATAATTGTGAAATGCGTAAACCCGATTGGCCATCACTATAGCCAATATTAAACCAATCACCGCCAAGGCACTCTTCTTTTGATAATGAGGCGCAAGAAGCAATGAATAAACTAAAGAACAATAAAAGTGCTATTTTAGCAATGTGCATAAGATGCTCTATGAAAATTTTAAACAGTCTAGATTTTATGAAAAAAAAACGACCTTGTATAGCCTATAGTTATAATACATTACAATGGAATTTTATCCTATTGGGTATATCCAGACTAATATGATATATACTATTGCTATGATTAATGATACATGGACTTACAAATGGTAGAGCATATTGTTTTAGCGGGTGATATTGGCGGCACTAAAACAAATTTAGGCATTTTTAGAGTCGCTCAACAACAGCTAGTTTGTCTTCATGAATGTCGTTATCATAGTGCTGACTACGCATCATTAGAGGATATCCTTAAGCAGTTTCTAGCATTAGCAGATGAGGCATACCTTATAGAATATGCTTGCTTTGGTGTTGCCGGACCTATTCATGATAATACCTGTCAAATAACCAATCTCCCTTGGTTTATTGCTGCTGATACGATTGGGCAACAATTTCAATGGCCTTATGTGAGTTTGCTTAATGATCTTGAGGCCAATGCTTGGGGGTTGGATGCTTTGTCAGAAGATGACTTTACGACCTTAAACACAGGCCAAAAATTAGCAGGTAATGCTGCTATTATTGCTGCTGGCACAGGTTTGGGAGAAGCGGGTCTTTTTTGGGATGGTGGTCAACATATCCCTTTTGCCTCAGAAGGTGGGCACACAGAATTTAGCCCTAATTCAGAGCAGGATTTTTTATTACAACAATTTTTAAGCAAAAAATATCAGGGGCATGTCAGTTGGGAACGATTGGTTTCAGGTATGGGGTTGGTCAATATTTATGACTTTTTATGTAGCCAAAGTACCGTTCCTACAGGCATCTTTAATGATGAACAATACGATAAGGCTGAGGTGATATCCAAGGCAGCACTGAGTGGGCAAGATCCCCTATGTCAGCAAGCATTAGACTGGTTTGTTTGCTTATATGGGGCAGAAGCGGGCAATCAGGCACTTAAATTACTCGCCAAAGGCGGTGTTTATCTTGGCGGTGGTATTGCTCCTAAGATCATTACTAAGCTACGCTCAGGCGCATTTATGCAGGCATTTTGTGACAAGGGTAGAATGCGTCCTTTACTAGAGGCGATGCCGGTAAAAGTGATTATGAATGATAAAGCGGCTCTGTATGGCCCAGCAATTTATGCCGCCAAACAGCTATAACTTATTTTTTAGGAACAATGTTAGGACAAGGTATGATAGATGCACAATGGCACATAATGAACAATGCAGAGCAAGTGGCTCATGCGGCAGTACATCGTATTCAATTAAAAGCACAAGAGGCTATTTCCCACCGTGGAGTGTTTAAGATGGTCTTAGCTGGAGGCACCACACCAAAAAGGGTTTATGAACTATTGGCTGAACACCATCAGCAATGGTCACAATGGCAATTATATATTGGTGATGAACGTTGTCTGGATATCAATGATCCTGAGCGTAATAGTGTCATGATCAGCCAAACATGGCTAGATAAGATTCACTTTCCCAGAGAAAATTTTTACCCTATTAATGCTGAGCTTGGTCCAGAAGCTGCAGCAAAAGACTATGCTCAAGTGATTGACTCGGCTCTGCCTTTTGATCTGGTTCTATTGGGTATGGGAGAAGATGGTCATACTGCTAGTTTGTTTCCAGGACATCAGCATAGTGACAATGAGCGAGTGCATGCCGTTTATAATGCCCCTAAAGCACCTAGCGAAAGGGTCAGTTTAAGTAAGCTTAGCTTGTCAAATAGTGAACAGGTTATGATTTTAATTACTGGCAGTAATAAGCAAGCAGCTATTAGACAATGGCAACAAGGTGAGGAGTTACCAATTAATCAAATTCAGTCAATGCATCATCTTGATATATTGATCGATAGTGATGCCATGGCACAAAATAAATAAGAGTCGAGACAATACACAGTAAATATAGACTTTTCTGGATAATAAAAATAAATTTATGGATATTTCACAAATAATTGATCCGCTCAATAAAGCACAGCGTCAGGCGGTGTGTTCTGAAGCACAAAACACATTGGTTTTAGCGGGGGCAGGTAGTGGCAAAACGCGTGTCTTAGTACATCGTATTGCTTGGCTGGTGCAAGTAGAAAATATCTCACCCTATGGCATTATGGCAGTCACCTTTACCAATAAAGCCGCGGGAGAAATGCGCTTTCGAATTGAAAATCTGCTTAAAATGCCGCTTCGTAATATGTGGGTGGGGACGTTTCATGGCTTGGCTCACCGGCTATTACGGGCGCATTGGAAAGACGCTAAATTAGTAGAGAATTTTCAGATCATTGATAGTGATGATCAATTGCGTTTGATTAAACGTATTATGAAAGAACAGGGTATTGATGATAAAAAACATCCACCCCGTGAAGTGTCATGGTTCATTAATGAGTGTAAGGATAATGGTCAACGAGTTGAGCATTTAAGCCCTACGGAGTTTTATAATCGAGAATACTTATTGGATATTTATGCTCAGTATGAAGACTTATGCCAGCGCACAGGCATGGTAGACTTTGCAGAACTATTACTTCGGGCTCATGAATTATGGTTGCATCAACCCCATGTCTTAAAGCACTACCAGCAGCGTTTTGGCCATATTTTAGTAGATGAATTTCAAGATACCAATACCATTCAATACGCTTGGCTCAAAGTGCTTAGCGGTAACAATCTTCCTGCGACAAATATAAGTACCTTTGTTGTGGGTGATGATGATCAATCCATTTATGGTTGGCGAGGGGCTAAAATTGCTCATATCCGTGAGTTTACAGAAGATTTTAATACACAGTCTCACAAAACAGATGCCACAAAGAAGACTGTACCAATCGCTGAAACCATTCGTTTAGAACAAAACTATCGCTCAACAGGCAATATTCTAGAGGCCGCTAATTCTGTTATTGCCCACAATACAGAACGTTTAGGTAAAGAACTGTGGACACAAGACAGTGATGGTGATTTACTACAAATCTATCGAGCTTTTAATGAAATAGATGAGGCTGCTTATGTGATCAGTCAATTAGAAAAATACATCGATCAGGGTGGTAAGCGTAATAATATTGCCATTCTTTATCGCTCCAATGCCCAATCTCAGCCTTATGAATATGAGCTGGTTAAACGGGGTATACCCTATCGGGTTTATGGTGGTTTGCGCTTTTATGATCGAGCAGAAATTAAAGATGCTCTGGCCTATATGAGATTACTAAGTAATCGTCAGGATGATGCGGCACTGGAACGTATTATCAATACCCCAACACGGGGGATTGGGCAAAGAACCGTAGACAATATTCGTCAGTACGCCAAACAAAAACAGCTCAATCTATGGCATAGTGCGCTAGAGATGTTGGCGGATAAAGCACTGACTTCCCGAGCGGCTTCAGCGGTACAAAAATTTATTGATTTGATTGAAGAGCTGAGCATTCAAGATGATGAGCTGACATTGGCAGAGCAAGTCTCTGCTGTGATTGAAGCGACCATGTTAAAAGAATTTCATGGTAAGGAAAATAGTGAACGGGCACAGGCTAAGATGGAAAATCTTGATGAGCTCGTCAATGCGGCCAAACGTTTTGATGATCAAGGTGATCCCTTATTAGAAGCGGTTAGAGAAGGCTTGGCTCAGGATGAAACACCGCAATACAATAATCCTATGGCCGAATTTTTAGCACATGCGGCCTTAGAAGGCGGTGAAGGGCAGGCAGAAGAATGGCAAGAATGTGTGCAACTTATGTCATTGCATAGTGCCAAGGGCTTGGAATTTGAACTGGTCTTTTTAGGTGGTCTGGAACAAGGTCTATTTCCCCATAAAAATGCTCTACAAAGCAGTGATCTTAGCCGACTTGAAGAAGAACGTCGCCTTTGTTATGTTGGTATTACCCGTGCCAGAAAACATTTGCATATAACGCATGCTCAAATGCGCACGATTTATGGGCGCAGTGAGCCATGTCGATCATCACAGTTTTTAACGGAGATCCCCGCGTCATTAGTGACACAAGTACGGGACATTGCCAACCCGCTCATGGACAATAGTCTTGTGAATGAGACTGACGAAGGTGAGGTGTATATTGGACAATTAGTGACTCATAAAAAATTTGGTGACGGTCTGGTTATTGATGTTGAAGGCAGTGGTGCCAGAGCGAGAGTACAGGTTAATTTCGATGATTACGGTAAGCGTTGGCTGATGTTGCATATTGCCAATTTACTCTAGTGGCAATACAGAATAAATAAGAGGATAAAGAATGAAAAGACGTGATTTTATAAAAGGGGTCAGTGCTGGCTCAGTGGCAACAACTGGAATGCTTGGTGGTATTCATAAGGCTTCTGCAGCCAAAACCATTAAATGGAAAATGGTGACCTCATGGCCGAAAAACTTTCCCGGTTTAGGTACCGGTGCCAATTTTCTTGCTCAGACAATTAATGACATGAGTGGTGGGCGTTTAAAAGTTAAAGTCTATGGTGCTAATGAAATTGTACCCGCACTAGAAGTCTTTGATGCTGTTTCCAGAGGAACGGCACAAATGGGGCATAGTGGTGCCTATTATTGGAAGGGTAAACACCCTGCGACCCAGTTTTTTACCTCAGTACCTTTTGGCCTAACTGCTCAGGAAATGAATGGTTGGTTGTATCATGGTGGTGGTCTCAAATTATGGGAAGAACTCTATGATAAGTTCAACCTTATTCCTAATGCCGCGGGCAATACCGGCGTACAAATGGGCGGCTGGTTTAATAAAGAAATTAATAGTGTTGATGATCTTAATGGTCTAAAAATGCGTATCCCCGGCCTTGGTGGTGAAGTATTAAAACGGGCAGGTGGTACACCAGTGACCTTACCTGGTGGTGAAATTTATACCTCAATGCAGTCTGGTGCGATTGATGCAACAGAATGGGTTGGCCCTTATAACGACATGGCTTTTGGCCTATATAAAGTGGCTAAGTTTTATTATTATCCGGGCTGGCATGAGCCAGGTTCCACTATGGAAGCAATGATCAATAAAGATGCTTTTAATGCGCTTGATAAAGATTTACAAGTGATTGTACGGGTTGCATGTCGAGTCGCCAATCAGGATATGTTGGCCGATTATACGGCTAAAAATAATCAGGCTTTACAAACATTAATGACCAAACACAAGGTTGAAATTCGTCAATACCCTGATGATGTGATTAAAAAACTACATACCTTATCCAATGAAGTGGTGGCAAAAGTGGGTAAACATGATGCCCTATCTAAAAAAATTCATCAGTCATTTTTAGCGTTTAAAACCAATGTGACGCAATGGAGTAAAGTCAGTGAGCAGGATTATATGAAAGCACGTGCTTTATAAGACTTGCTTTTAAGCTAAATAAATCAGTAGGTTCAACTGATCTATTTAACCTGAGTTCTGGATAACTGAATAAGTAACGTATTAATTAGCCAGCATTTGTTACAGAAGTCGCCGCGAATACATCCATATATGGACTCCTCAATCATTGCAAGACAAATTTTGCTTTTTTGACAATTTAAACAGAGATCAAGATTGCTGCCGTATATTCGGCCTGTTGATGAGGAGTTAACTCACAACTCCTCTGGCCTT
>Ga0256831_1000618_pt1 | contig 18497 bp, 32 predicted proteins | sample 132544metaG_FD_189087 | JGI IMG/M metagenome (GOLD analysis project Ga0256831, IMG submission 189087) | Hydrothermal vent microbial communities from Lau Basin, Pacific Ocean - 132-544 | ecosystem: Environmental > Aquatic > Marine > Hydrothermal vents | place: Pacific Ocean: Lau Basin | collected... | reverse complement strand
ACGATAGATATTGCTATCATGAACAAAATAAATAATAAGCAATGAACAATGTTTATTAAGCAAGTAAAAAAGTACCAAACAACAAACTTGAAAATTGGTTATTGAGCGTTGAATATTGGATATTAACATTTTAACAAAGCGTTCATTGCCTAAGATTGCTTTAGAACTTTTGCCCTCTACAAATAAGCGGCTTTGTTACATAGTTTATCGGTTAAACGGGTATAACTACCAATCAACATTGCGAAGCAATCCCGATAATTATCGGGAACCAACACTCCCCCACATAAAAAATTGAAATAAGAATTCGCTAAAATAATTTTCGATTTTAAAAAAATAATCGGTTCAGGACTTGGTAATTAAAAATTAATGTTTACTTTTGCAACCCATTTCAGAGATGTGAGATAAAAATCGCTGAAATAGTTATAGTTAAGGGAACCTGATAAGGTAAAACGTAATAGGTTTCTTGCGCGGCTCGAAGGTAAATGCTGCGTTGTTTTTTCGAGAACAACCTATCCAACTCCTTCCTTTTTCAGCCCTCCTTTAATTTATAACCGAAATAAAGAGGTTCATTTAAAATATTTTATACTTTTGCGCCTCCTTAAAAATAGAGGTAATTAAGTTTAATAATTTAAAATTGTTATGCCGACAATACAACAGTTAGTAAGAAAAGGACGTAAGAAACTTGTAGATAAGAGCAAATCACCTGCCCTTGATTCAAGCCCTCAACGTCGTGGTGTTTGTGTAAGGGTTTATACCACTACACCTAAAAAACCTAACTCAGCTATGCGTAAAGTAGCCAGGGTTAGATTAACCAACGGTAAAGAAGTTAACGCCTATATTCCGGGCGAAGGTCACAACCTGCAGGAGCACTCAATCGTTATGATTCGTGGTGGACGTGTTAAGGACTTACCGGGCGTTAGATACCACATCATTCGTGGTGCACTCGATACATCAGGTGTTGAAGGCCGTACTCAGAGAAGATCAAAGTATGGAACTAAACGTCCAAAAAAATAGTTTTTGAATAGCATTTAAGCTTGAAATAAAATGAGAAAGTCAAGACCAAAGAAACGAATCATACTTCCGGATCCAAGATTTAACGATGTTTTGGTATCGAAGTTTGTAAACAACCTGATGTTGCAAGGCAAAAAAAGTATTGCCTTCAAGATTTTTTACGATGCAATGGATATCGTTAAAGATAAAATGAAAGACGAAGATCCCATTGAAGTATGGAAAAAAGGTTTAGCCAATGTTACTCCTGCCGTTGAGGTTAGAAGTCGCCGTATTGGTGGTGCTACTTTTCAGATTCCTTCCGAAATACGTCCCGCACGTAAACAATCAATCGGAATGAAAAACCTGATTGGATTTTCACGTAAACGTCACGAAAAATCAATGGCATTAAAATTGGCCAACGAAATTATGGCTGCCTATCGCGAAGAAGGTGCCGCCTTTAAGAAAAAAGAAGATACTCACAGAATGGCTGAGGCTAACAAAGCCTTCTCGCATTTTAGATTCTAAAAATCCGCACAGGTATAATTATAGATGGCAAAAAAAACAAACATATCAAATAAATTAGCCTTTACCAGAAATATTGGTATTATGGCTCATATTGATGCGGGTAAAACTACCACTACTGAGCGGATACTTTACTATACCGGTAAAAACTATAAAATTGGTGAAGTTCACGAAGGTGCTGCTACCATGGACTGGATGGTTCAGGAGCAGGAGCGTGGTATCACCATTACTTCAGCTGCTACTACCGTTTACTGGGAACTCTCCGGAAAAAAACATAAGATTAATATTATCGATACTCCCGGACACGTTGACTTTACCGTTGAGGTTGAACGCTCATTGCGTATCCTTGATGGTGCTGTTGCACTGTTCTGTGCCGTGGGTGGAGTTGAACCACAGTCGGAAACCGTCTGGCGTCAGGCTGATAAGTATAAAGTACCGAGAATAAGTTTTGTAAACAAAATGGACCGCTCGGGTGCTGATTTTTATAGTGTTGTTGAACAAATGAAAGACCGTCTTGGTGCTAACCCCGTTCCGATTCAGATCCCTATTGGTGCTGAAGACGATTTTCAGGGTGTAGTTGACCTTGTAAAAGATAAAGCTTTTATTTGGGACGACACCTCCATGGGAACTAAAATTGTTGAGATTCCAATTCCCGAAGATTTAGAAGAAGCTGCATACGAAGCAAGGATGAAACTTATCGAAGGCGTTGCCGAAGAGAGTGATGAATTGCTTGAAAAATTTATGGATGATCCTCATTCAATTACCGAAGGTGAAATGATTGATGTAATTCGTCGTGCTACTCTCGATATGAGAATTACGCCTGTAATGTGTGGCTCTGCTTTTAAAAACAAGGGTGTTCAGATGTTGCTTAACGCAATCATCGAATTTTTACCCAGTCCGTTGGATGTTGATGACTTAGTAGGCATTAACCCAAAAACCGATAAGGAAGAGATTCGTACGGCAGACCCCAACGATCATTTTTCCGCTTTGGCTTTTAAAATAGCCACCGACCCCTTTGTTGGCCGCCTTTGCTTTTTCAGAGTTTACTCAGGTACCCTCGAAGCCGGTTCGTACGTTTATAATGCCAATACCGGCAAAAAAGAGCGTATCAGCCGTATTATGCAGATGCATGCCAACAAGCAAAATCCTATGGATAGAATTGAAGCCGGTGATATTGCTGCTGCCGTTGGTTTTAAAACCATCAGAACAGGCGATACCTTGTGCGACGAAAAGCATCCTGTTATTTTAGAGTCGATGTCGTTTCCCGATCCTGTTATCAGTATCTCTATTGAGCCTAAAACTCAAAAAGATATGGATAAAATGGGTCTTGCTTTGGCAAAACTTTCCGAAGAAGATCCTACCTTTAAGGTTCGTACCGATGAAGATTCAGGCCAGACCATTATTTCGGGTATGGGCGAACTTCACCTCGACATCCTTATCGATAGAATGAAACGCGAGTTTAATGTTGAGTGTAATGTTGGACAACCTCAGGTTGCCTACAAAGAAGCACTTACAGTAAGCGTTGAACATAAAGAGGTTTATAAAAAACAAACCGGTGGCCGTGGTAAATTTGCCGATATTCAGTTTGAAATCGGACCGGCTGTTGAACTGGAAGAAGGTTTGGAATTTGTTGACGAAGTAAAAGGTGGTAATATTCCCAGAGAATATATCCCATCTGTTAAAAAAGGATTTGAAATGGCCATGGCAAACGGCCCGCTTGCAGGTTTCCCTGTCGAGAGCATGAGTATTCGTTTGTTTGATGGTAGTTTCCATCCTGTTGACTCCGACCAGTTATCTTTTGAACTTGCCGCAAAATTAGGTTTCCGTAATGCTGCCAAAAAGGCTAAACCTGTTTTGTTGGAACCAATTATGAAAGTAGAAGTTGTAACACCTGATGAATATCTTGGCGATGTTACCGGCGACCTGAACCGTCGTCGTGCCATCCTCGAAGATATTTCTGCCAAAGTAGGCTACCAGGTAGTTAAAGCAAAAGTGCCATTGTCCGAAATGTTTGGTTACGTAACCCAGTTACGTTCGTTAACATCAGGCCGTGCCACTTCAACCATGGAATTTAATAGCTACGAGCAAGCTCCCGCTGCAATTGCAGAAGAGGTTGTGAATAAGGCAAAAGGAATTGTTAGTTAAAAATAATAATTAATAAAGTGAGCCAAAAAATTAGAATAAAACTAAAATCGTACGATCACAATTTGGTTGATAAGTCAGCCGAAAAGATTGTAAAAACGGTAAAAAGTACCGGAGCTGTTGTAACAGGTCCCATCCCTTTACCAACTCACAAAAAGGTGTTTACGGTAAACCGTTCAACCTTTGTAAATAAAAAATCGAGGGAGCAGTTTGAACTCAGTACTTATAAAAGACTGATGGATATCTACAACTCATCCTCAAAAACAATCGATGCTTTGATGAAACTGGAACTACCCAGCGGTGTTGAAGTAGAGATTAAAGTTTGATGAATATTTGACACACAGGCTTAAAGAATAATATCATGTCAGGAATATTAGGTAGGAAAATAGGGATGACCAGCATTTACGACGAAAACGGGAAAAATATTCCCTGTACCGTTATCGAAGCTGGTCCATGTGTGGTAACTCAGGTTCGCACTAAAGAGAACGATGGGTATGAAGCAATTCAGCTTGCCTTTGAAGAAAAAAAGGACAAGCACACCACCAAAGCACTTAAAGGCCATTTCAAAAAAGCTGGTACAACCCCCAAACGGCTTTTATCCGAATTTACCCGTTTCGAAGAGAAGAAAAAATTTGGTGACATCGTTGATGTAACCGTTTTTAACGAGGGTGAATTTGTTGACGTTAAAGGAACCAGTAAAGGAAAAGGTTTTCAAGGTGTTGTTAAACGTTACAACTTTAAAGGAGTTAACGATGCAACACACGGACAGCATAACCGTTTAAGAGCTCCGGGTTCAATAGGTGCTTCATCATACCCTTCAAGAGTTTTTAAAGGAATGAGAATGGCCGGACGTACAGGAGGCGATACCGTCAAGGTATTAAACCTTCAGGTTATGAAAATTGTTCCCGAAAAGAATTTATTAGTAGTTAAAGGATCGGTACCCGGTCCCAATAATTCATACGTAAAAATAGAAAGATGGAGTTAGTAGTTCATTCAAAGAGCGGACAAGCTACAGACAAAAAGGTTTTGCTGGATGATTCCATCTTTGGAATTGAACCCAACGACCATGCTATTTACCTCGATGTAAAACAGTATTTAGCAAACCAACGTCAGGGAACTCACGATTCCAGAGAAAGAAGTGATGTTACCGGTAGTACACGTAAGATAAAAAGACAAAAGGGAACCGGAACCGCTCGTGCCGGCGATATTAAAAACCCTTTGTTTCGTGGTGGTGGCCGCGTTTTCGGACCACACCCCCGCGATTATCATTTTAAGCTTAACAAAAAAGTTAAAAGGTTAGCCCGTAAATCGGCACTTACCTATAAAGCAAAAGATAACGAGATTATAGTAGTTGAGGATTTCACTTTGGATGCTCCCAAAACTCAAGAGTTTGTAAGCATTTTAAAGGGGTTCGAACTCGATAATAAAAAAACCTTATGGGTGTTAAACAAGAAAGATGAAAATTTTTATCTCTCTTCACGCAATGTCCAAAAGGCTAAAGTTGTTGGCGCAGATTCGTTGAATACATACGATTTGCTTAACGCCAATAAAATTATCATGTTTGAAAGCTCATTGGAAACCATCAACGAATTATTTGCCAAATAATAAAGAGTAAGAAGATGGGAATTATTATGAAACCGGTAATTACGGAAAAAATGACCGCCAAAAGCGATGCTCTCAACCAGTATGGTTTTATTGTTGACAAAAATGCCAACAAAATCCAAATCAAACTGGAAGTAGAAGAATTGTATGGTGTGCAGGTATTGGCCGTAAATACCATGAACTATTCCGGTAAGAGTAAATCCAGATTTACTAAATCAGGTGTTATTACTGGCAAGACTAGGGCCTTTAAAAAGGCTGTTGTAACGTTAGCAGAAGGTGAAACTATTGATTTTTTTAGCAACATTTAGAAATGGCTCTGAAAAAATATAAACCAACAACCCCGGGTCAGCGCTTCAAGATTATTAGCGCGTTCGACGACATTACCGCTACCAAACCTGAAAAAAGTTTGTTAGCGCCTAAAAAACGTACCGGAGGTAGAAACAGTGAAGGACATATGACCATCCGTAACGTAGGTGGTGGCCATAAGCAGAAATACAGAATTATCGACTTTAAACGTGATAAAGAAGGTATTCCCGCAACAGTAAAAACCATTGAGTACGACCCAAATCGTACTGCACGTATCGCATTGGTTTTTTATGCTGACGGCGAAAAACGCTATATCATCGCTCCTCATGGGCTGAAAGTTGGACAAACCGTTGTTTCAGGAAAGGGCGTGTCACCCGAAGTGGGAAACACACTTTACCTGTCTGAAATTCCATTTGGAACCATCGTTCATAACATCGAGTTACGTCCCGGTCAGGGAGCCAAAATGGCTCGTAGTGCCGGTTCTTATGCACAGTTGATGACTCGTGAAGGAAAGTTTGCAATCATTAAACTCCCTTCGGGTGAAACACGTATGATTTTGCAAACATGTAAAGCTACGGTAGGTATGGTGTCCAACACCGACCACAGCCTTGAGAAATCAGGTAAAGCCGGTCGTAGCCGCTGGTTAGGACGTCGTCCTCGCGTACGTGGTGTAGCAATGAACCCCGTCGATCACCCAATGGGTGGTGGCGAAGGAAGATCTTCAGGTGGACATCCACGTTCACGTAAAGGTTTGCCTGCAAAAGGTTACAAAACACGTGCTAAGAAGAAAGATTCTAACAAGTACATTATTGAAAAACGCAAGAAATAATCGTAAACAGATAATACTATGAGCCGTTCATTAAAAAAAGGACCATATATTCATTATAAACTGGAAAAGAAGGTTATGGCCAACATCGAATCAGGAAAAAAATCCGTGATTAAAACCTGGTCAAGAGCCTCAATGATTTCGCCTGACTTTGTAGGTCAAACCATTGCCGTACATAATGGAAATAAATTTATCCCTGTTTACATTACTGAAAACATGGTAGGACATAAACTCGGCGAGTTTGCACCAACCCGTCTTTTCAGAAGTCATGCAGGTAAAAAAGATAAAGGTAGAAAATAAAGCTAAGCAAAAATGGGATCTAGAAAACATAATAGTGCCGAAAAGCGTAAAGCAGAACGTAAGAATCTGTACATAGCACGCTTGCGTAATGTACCTACCTCTCCACGTAAAATGAGACTCGTTGCTGATTTGGTTCGTGGAATGGATGTTGAAAAAGCGATGCACGTGTTGCAGCATACCAACAAGGAAGCTGCCGGCCGCCTTTATAAACTCGTGCGTTCAGCCGTTGCTAACTGGGAAGTTAAAAACGAAGGCGCTCGCATCGAAGATAATGCTCTTTATGTAAAAGAGATAAGTGTTGATAGCGGAAGGATGCTTAAGCGTGTTCAACCTGCACCTCAGGGAAGAGCTTACAGAGTTAGAAAACGCTCTAACCACGTTACATTGATTCTGGAAAATCGCTTAGACGATATGAATCAGGTGGAGGTTTCCGAATCTGAAAATAACGAAAATTAAGAACTTTAATAAATAGTTTAATGGGACAGAAGACTAATCCAATAGGACTCAGGTTAGGTATCATCAAAGGATGGGACTCTTACTGGTATGGTGGAAAAAATTTCTCCGAGAAATTGGTAGAAGATGATATGATCAGAAAATATCTCAATGCCCGTCTTACCAAAGCAGGTGTTTCAAAAATTGTGATTGAACGTACATTGAAGTTTATAACCATTACCATTCTTACTGCCCGTCCGGGTATTATTATTGGTAAAGGCGGTCAGGAAGTGGCTAAACTGAAAGAGGAGTTGAAAAAACTTACCAATAAGGAAGTACAAATCGACATCTCCGAAATTCGCCGCCCCGAACTTGATGCCAGTATTGTTGGTAATACCATCGCCAGACAAATTGAAGGCCGTATCTCATTCCGTCGCGCTATCAAAACCGCCATCGCTTCAAGCATGCGTTTAGGTGCCGAAGGTATCAAAGTACAAATTTCAGGTCGTTTGGGAGGTGCTGAGATGGCTCGTAGCGAAATATACAAAGAGGGTCGTATCCCTTTGCATACTTTACGTGCCGATATCGACTATGCTCTGGTTGAAGCACATACAACCTACGGACGCATCGGTATTAAGGTATGGATTTTTAAAGGCGAAATTTATGGACGCCCTGATTTAGTACCATCAGCACAATTTGGTAAATCCAACAAACATGGTGGTTCACCAAAATCAGGCGGTCGCCAGAGACGTAGAAGATAGAGAAAGCAAGAAGTTAACATTATAAAAGGTAAATAGGCATGTTACAACCTAAAAAAACCAAGTTTAGAAAACAACAAAAAGGACGCATGAAAGGCAATGCCGGCAGAGGCCATGAGCTTGCTTTCGGATCCTTTGGTATAAAAACACTGGAACAGGCCTGGATGACCTCTCGTCAGATTGAGGCTGCCCGTCAGGCTGTTACCCGTTATATGAAACGTGAAGGTCAGATTTGGATTAGAATATTCCCCGATAAACCTGTAACCAAAAAACCTGCCGAGGTTCGTATGGGTAAAGGTAAAGGTGCTCCGGAATATTTCGTAGCTCGTATTACACCCGGTCGTATTCTTTTTGAAGCTGACGGTGTTCCTTTGGCCGTGGCTAAAGAAGCAATGAGACTTGCAGCCCAAAAATTACCTGTTAAAACCAAATTTGTAGTTAGAAGAGATTATACTGAGTAAAAATTAGGAAACCATGAAACAGGAAGTAATTAAAGAGATGAGTACTGCAGAACTCGGAGAAAGATTGGTAGAGGAAAGAAAACACCTTACCCGTCTTAAATTGAATCATGCCGTTTCTCCCCTCGAGAACCCTCATAAAATTACCGACAATAAAAAAACTATTGCCCGTATTTTAACCGAGCTGAGGAAAAGAGAAATGTTGGAAAACAATAATAAGTAAGAACAATGGAAAAGAGAAATCTTAGGAAAGAAAGAATCGGATTGGTCGTCAGTAATAAGATGGATAAATCTATCGTTGTTTCGATCGAGCGTCGCTTTAAGCACCCCATCTACGGGAAGTTTGTGAAAAAAACCAATAAGTTTATGGCTCACGACGAAAAAAACGACTGTAACATCGGCGATACCGTCCGCATCATGGAAACCAGACCATTGAGCAAGAATAAAAATTGGAGATTAGTAGAAATTATTGAAAGAGCTAAATAACCATGTTACAACAAGAAACAAGATGTACAGTTGCTGATAACAGTGGCGCCAGGGAAGTTCTTATTATCAGAGTGCTTGGCGGTACCAAACGTCGTTATGCTTCGGTGGGCGACCAGGTAGTTGTTACTGTTAAAAATGCTTTGCCCTCAGGTAATATTAAGAAAGGTACCGTTGCCAAAGCAGTGGTAGTTAGAACAAAAAAAGAGGTCAGAAGAAATGATGGCTCCTATATCCGTTTTGATGATAACGCTGTGGTTTTACTCAATACCGCCGGCGAAATGATGGGAACCCGTATCTTTGGCCCCGTTGCCCGCGAGTTGCGTGAAAAACAGTACATGAAAATCGTATCACTTGCACCCGAGGTGCTTTAATTAAGAAACAGTTATGGCTAAGTTACACATAAAAAAAGGCGATACAGTGATGGTTATCTCCGGTAACGACAGAGGCAAACAAGGTCGTGTGCTCGATATCGATACCGAAAAAAAGAGAGCCATTGTGGAAGGCGTTAATATGGTGAAAAAACACACCAGACCAAATGCCGATAACCCTAAAGGCGGAATCATTGAAAGCGAAGCTGCTGTCCATATTTCTAACCTTAAGGTTGTTGATGGTAAAGGAAACCCTACTCGCATAGGACGAAAAAAAGATGAAAAAACCGGAAAAACATTGCGTTATTCCAAAAAATCAGGGGAGGTAATTAAGTAATGGAATATCAACCTAGATTACAAAAACAATACTTCGAGGAAGTAGTGCCGGCTTTAACCAAAAAGTTTGGTTATAAAACCGTGATGCAGGTTCCTCGTCTGGTTAAAATTAACCTTAACCAGGGTATAAGCGCTGCTTTAACCGATAAAAAATTAATCGATACCGGTGTTGCCGAAATGACAGCAATATCAGGACAAAAAGCAGTGCCTACCATCTCGAAACGTGATGTTTCGAACTTTAAATTGAGAAAAGGAAATCCAATTGGCGTTCGTGTTACCCTGCGTTCCGAAAAAATGTACGAGTTTCTTGACAGACTTGTTGCAATTGCTTTACCTCGTGTTCGCGACTTTAGAGGTATCAACGACAAAGGCTTTGATGGCCGCGGTAACTACTCATTCGGTATCCCGGAGCAAATTATTTTCCCCGAGATTAATATCGATAAAGTAAGCAAAATTAACGGTATGGACATTACCATTGTTACCACCGCTAAAACCGATGAAGAAGCCTTTGCTTTGCTTAAAGAATTCGGATTACCATTTAAGAACCAAAAAAATAACAACTAATGGCAAAAGAGTCGATGAAAGCGCGTGAGCGCAAAAGACAAAAGCTGGTAGATAAATACGCCGCCAAACGCGCCGAATTAAAAGCTGCCGGTGATTACGAAGGTCTCCAAAGACTTCCTAAAAATGCGTCACCAGTTCGTTTGCACAACCGTTGTCAACTTACCGGGCGACCTAAAGGGTATATGAGACAATTTGGCGTTTCACGTATTAATTTCCGCGAAATGGCACTCAAAGGGCTGATTCCCGGAATCAAAAAGGCCAGTTGGTAATTTTATAATTAATTAAAAGGTTATTCAAAATGAATACTGATCCAATAGCAGACTATTTAACAAGAATAAGAAATGCCGTAGCTGCCAAACACCGTTTGGTTGAAATTCCGGCTTCCAACCTCAAAAAGAATATTACTAAAATTCTTTTCGAAAAAGGATACATTCTTAACTATAAGTTTGAAGAAACAGAAAATAACCAGGGAAATATTAAAATTGCCCTGAAATATCATCCCGAAACCAAAACACCGGCCATTACAACAATCGACCGTGTTTCAACCCCGGGTTTGAGAAAATATGTAAACGCCAACGAATTACCGAGGGTGATTAACGGACTGGGTGTTGCCATCCTTTCCACTTCAAAAGGTGTTATCACCGATAAAGAAGCCCGTAAGCTCAACGTAGGTGGTGAAGTAATTTGTTATGTAAGTTAAAACAGGAGATAGATCAATGTCACGTATAGGAAAATTACCGATTGCTATTCCTCAAGGTGTTGAAATTAACGTTTCTGACAATAATGTTGTTACCGTTAAAGGAAAACTCGGCGAACTTCGCCAGGTGGTTGACCCCGGTATTACCGTTAAAGTTGAAAACGGAATTGTTAACCTGGAAAGAGCAACAGAAAGTAAAGACCATAAATCAAAACACGGTTTGTACCGCGCGCTGATTAGCAACATGGTTACAGGCGTATCAGAAGGTGTTAGTGTAGTGCTGGAGCTGGTTGGTGTAGGTTTTAAAGCCGAAGCTAAAGGCCAGTTACTGGAATTGGCGCTGGGATATTCACACCATATTTATATGGAAATCCCACCCGAAATTAAAATCGAAACCGTTACCGAGCGAGGTAAAAACCCGCTTATTAAAATGACCTCTTTCGATAAGCAATTGCTCGGACAGGTTGCCGCAAAAATACGCTCACTCAGAAAACCTGAACCGTACAAAGGTAAAGGTGTTAAATTCCAGGGTGAAGAGTTAAGAAGAAAAGCCGGTAAATCAGCAACCGATAAATAGTAACTAAAGTGTATCTGATAAACAGGTAAAAACCAGGATTACAATGGGAACAAAAAATAAAAAAGCATCAAGCAGACTTAAAATAAAGATGAGAATCAGGAAAATCGTTAAAGGAACTCCTGAAAGACCTCGCCTGTCTGTTTTTAGAAGTAACAAGCAAATTTATGCTCAGCTTATTGATGATGAAAATGGTAAAACACTCGTTTCGGCTTCTTCAAGAGAAAAAGGTGTTGCTGACGATAAAGTAAACAAAATCGATCAGGCTGCCAAAGTGGGTGCGCTTATCGCTGAAAAAGCAAAAGCTGCCGGTATCGAATCAGTAGTTTTTGATAGAAACGGTTATTTGTATCACGGCAGAGTTAAAAATTTAGCTGAAGCTGCCAGAAAAGGTGGACTTAAATTTTAAGGAATTATGGCAAACGCAAATGCAAAAAGAGTTAAATCCAGCGAAATAGAACTCAAAGACAGGCTGGTAAATATTAACAGAGTTACTAAAGTAACCAAGGGAGGTAGAACTTTTAGTTTTTCGGCTATTGTTGTGGTTGGAAACGAAAAAGGTGTAGTTGGATACGGCCTTGGTAAAGCTAACGAAGTTACAGCTGCTATTGCAAAAGGTATCGATGATGCTAAAAAGCATCTTATCAAAGTACCCGTATTAAAAGGTACCGTACCTCACGAACAAATTGGTAAATACAGCGGCGCCCGCGTTTACATTCAGCCTGCTGCACCTGGTACCGGAGTTATTGCCGGTGGTGCTATGCGTGCAGTGTTGGAGAGTGTTGGCGTAACCGATGTACTTGCTAAATCAAAAGGATCATCAAACCCGCACTCGGTGGTTAAAGCTACCATCGACGCACTGCTTAAAATGCGCGATCCTTATACAATTGCACAGGTGCGCGGTGTTGATTTGGACACAGTTTTTAACGGTTAAAAAAGTCAAGAGATATGAGTAAGATTAAAGTAACTCAGGTACGAAGTGCCATCAACCGGCCCAAAAGGCAGAAGAGAACTATTGAGGCTCTTGGTTTGAAAAAACTACATCAAACCAAAGAATTTGAGGCTAACCCCGCAATTCTTGGTATGATTGAGAAAGTTAAACATTTATTGAAGGTAGAAGAAATTTAAAAATATTTTATAACGATGGATTTAAGTAATCTTAAACCTGCTGAAGGTTCTGTAAAGAACAAAAAAAGAGTAGGACGCGGACAAGGTTCAGGTAGAGGTGGTACTTCTACTCGTGGACATAAAGGAGCCCAGTCAAGATCGGGTTATAAACGTAAAATCGGTTTTGAAGGCGGCCAGATGCCATTGTACCGTCGTGTTCCTAAATTTGGTTTCAAAAATATCAATCGCAAAGAGTATGCTGCTATTAACATTAGTACCCTGCAACAACTTGCTGACGATAAAGGTATTACTGTTGTTACTAAAGAGGTGCTCGTGGAAAACGGTTTGGCACACAAAAACGATTTAATTAAAATTCTTGGAAACGGCGAATTGAAAGCTAAGGTAGATGTTACTGTTGACGCTTTCTCTAAATCAGCAGTTGCTGCTATCGAAGCACAGGGTGGTACCGCTACTAAAATTTAAGATTGAATGAAAAAGTTGATTGAAATAATAAGAAACATCAATAAGATTGAGGAACTCAGAAACAGAATCCTCTTCACATTGGGTATTATACTCGTTTACCGCTTCGGTTCGTATGTTGTAATTCCCGGTGTTGATCCGAGTATGCTTGCAAGCCTGAAAAACCAAACAAGTAGTGGCCTGTTAGGACTGCTTAATATGTTTTCCGGTGGTGCATTTTCCAATGCCTCTATTTTTGCACTGGGAATTATGCCCTATATCTCGGCTTCTATTGTTATTCAGCTCCTCGGAATGGCTATTCCTTACTTCCAGCGTTTACAACGTGAAGGAGAGAGCGGAACCCGTAAAATCAACCAAATCACTCGTTATCTTACAGTTCTTATTGTAGCTTTTCAGGCTCCCGGTTACATTGCTAACCTCGTTTCACAGTTGCCTGCCGAAGCAATCACTCCATTCAATCCGGGTATTACCAGCCCATCACTGTTCTTTTGGGTTTCATCAACCATTATACTTATCGCAGGAACCCTGTTTGTAATGTGGCTCGGTGAAAAAATTACCGATAAAGGAATTGGTAACGGTATCTCACTCATTATTATGATTGGTATTATCGCCCGGTTGCCCTTTGCCCTCTTTGGCGAGTTTGTTTCACGCCTCGAAGACCAGGGCGGCGGCCTTGTATATTTCCTCGTTGAGTTGATTATACTTATTTTGGTTATCCTCTTTACCATTCTGTTGGTGCAGGGAACACGAAAAATTCCGGTACAGTACGCAAAACGTATTGTAGGTAACAAACAATATGGCGGCGTTCGTCAGTATCTGCCTCTTAAGGTTAATGCTGCCGGTGTAATGCCCATCATTTTTGCTCAGGCAATTATGTTTTTACCCATCACTTTGGTTGGGTTTGCCGATTCGGATACACTTAGCGGCTTTGCTGCTGCTTTTACCGATTATAACGGATTTTGGTATAACTTTACCTTCTTCGTTATGATTATACTGTTTACCTATTTCTATACAGCCATCACCATTAACCCCAATCAAATGGCCGATGACCTGAAGAAAAACGGTGGATTTATTCCCGGTGTAAAACCCGGAAAACGGACAGCTGATTATCTTGATATGATTTTGTCGCGAATTACTTTACCCGGTTCTATCTTTTTGGGCGTAATTGCAATTTTACCTGCTTTTGCCCGATTGGCCGGCGTTAATAGTTCTTTTGCACAGTTTTATGGCGGAACCTCGCTGCTTATTTTAGTAGGGGTTGTGCTCGATACTTTGCAACAAATTGAAAGTTATTTATTAATGCGTCACTACGACGGATTAACTAAATCGGGCCGTATTAAAGGCGGTCGTTCTTCGATAGGATTTTAGAAATTCACGTGGATGATTTATTATAAAACTGACGCGGAATTAGAAATACAAAGAGAGAGTTCTTTACTTGTTGGTAAAACGTTGGCTGAAGTAGCCAAAGTGATTGAGCCGGGTGTGAAAACCAAAAAACTTGACAAAATTGCCGAAGAGTTTATCCTCGACAATGGCGCCAAACCGGGCTTCAAAGGATACGGCGGATTTCCTGCCACATTATGTATATCGGTTAACGATGAAGTGGTACATGGAATTCCGGGAGAAAGAGAATTGAAAGAGGGCGATATCGTATCGGTTGATTGCGGAACCATTTGGAAAGGTTTTTACGGCGATTCGGCTTACACCTTTGAAGTTGGTGAAGTGGAGGAGGAAGTGCACTGGCTACTTGAGCGGACAAAACAGTCGTTATACCTTGGTATTGAAATGGCTGTTGCCGGAAAAAGAGTTGGCGATATAGGACATGCCATTCAAAGTTATGTTGAAAACTTTGGTTATGGCGTTGTTCGCGACCTGGTTGGACATGGTGTTGGAAGACATCTTCACGAAAAACCGGAAGTTCCCAACTATGGCAGGCGAGGTACAGGAGTCAAGCTTAAAAAAGGCATGGCAATTGCTATCGAACCGATGATTAATCTTGGACGAAAAGAGGTAGTTCAGGATAGTGATGGCTGGACCATTCGAACCATCGATGGAAAACCATCGGCACACTTCGAACACGATGTAGCCATCAAAGACGGAAAACCGGACATTTTGTCAACATTTAAATATATTGAAGAAGTACTTAACAATAAATAAACAGTAAATGGCAAAGCAACCGTCAATCGAACAAGATGGAACAGTAATTGAATCACTCGGAAACGCAATGTTTCGGGTGGAGCTGGAAAACGGACACGTTATTACAGCACACATATCGGGCAAAATGAGAATGCATTACATTAAAATTTTGCCGGGCGACAGAGTAAAACTTGAAATGTCTCCTTACGATTTGACAAAAGGAAGAATAACATTTAGATATAAATAATTGAAGAAATGAAAATTAGAGCATCAATTAAAAAAAGATCACCCGAAGACAAAATTGTTCGTCGGAAAGGTAGATTGTACGTTATCAATAAGAAAAACCCTAAGTTTAAACAAAGACAAGGGTAAGGGTTTTATAAAAATTAAAAAAAAGATTATTAATTATGGCTAGGATTGCTGGAGTTGATATCCCAAACAACAAAAGAGGTGAAATTGCTTTAACCTACATCTATGGAATAGGCAGAAGCAGAGCACAAAAAATACTTTCGGAAGCCGGTGTGGACTGGAACAAGAAGTCAAACGAATGGAACGATGAAGATTTGAATAAAATCCGTACCATCATTGTTGACAACTACAAAGTTGAAGGTGAACTTCGCTCGGAAGTTCAAATGAATATTAAGCGTCTTCAGGATGTTGGTGCTTACAGAGGAATTCGTCACCGTATCGGCTTGCCGGTTCGAGGTCAGGGAACAAAAAACAATGCCCGTACCCGTAAAGGACGTAAGAAAACTGTTGCCAATAAGAAAAAGGCTGTTAAATAATAATTAACATTTTGATTTTAAAGTCAAGCAATAAATAAAACTATGGCAAAAAGAACCAGAAGTACAAAAAGAAGAGTTGTTAAGGTTGAGCCTATTGGAAGAGCTTACATCAAAGCCTCTTTTAATAATATTATTATTTCACTTACCAACGACCAGGGACAGGTTATCTCGTGGGCATCGTCCGGTAAAATGGGTTTTAGAGGTTCAAAAAAGAATACACCTTATGCAGCTCAAATGGCTGCCGAAGATTGCTCTAAAACAGCATACGATGCCGGCCTGCGTAAAGTGAAAGTTTATGTTAAAGGCCCCGGCTCAGGTCGCGAATCAGCTATTCGTACCATCCATTCATCAGGTATCGAAGTAATGGAGATTGTTGACGTAACACCATTGCCACACAACGGTTGCCGTCCTCCTAAAAGAAGAAGAGTTTAATAACGGTTTAAGAATATATTTAAACGATAAATAACAAGCTATGGCAAGATATATTGGCCCAAAGTCAAAAATAGCACGTAAATTCAGCGACCCCATTTTTGGTCCTGATAAGTATTTGGAAAAGAAAAATTATCCCCCCGGACAACACGGTAATAACCGAAGAAGAAGAAAACAGTCGGAATATGGCATTCAGCTTGCTGAAAAGCAAAAAGCTAAATATACCTATGGTATTTTAGAACGTCAGTTCCGTAATGTATTTAAAAGAGCTTCACGTAAAAAAGGTATTACCGGCGAAAACCTGCTTCAGTTAATCGAAGCACGTCTCGATAATGTTGTTTTCCGTTTGGGAATTGCTCCCACACGAGCAGCTGCCCGTCAGCTTGTTTCGCACCGTCACATTACTGTTAATGGCGATATTGTAAATATCCCCTCCTATTCAGTACGTGAAGGCGACGTGGTAAGCGTTCGCGAAAAATCAAAAAGCCTCGAGGCTGTAACAAACTCTTTGGCTTCGCGTAAAACCTTTTCATGGTTGGAGTGGGACGAAGATAAAATGCAGGGAAAATTCCTGAACTACCCCGCACGTGAAGAGATTCCTGAAAACATCAAGGAAAACCTGATCGTTGAGCTTTACTCTAAGTAAAATATTAATTTCGACCAATTTTTAATCGCTAAATATAAACTATGGCAATTTTAGCATTTCAAAAACCTGATAAGGTTATAATGAACGAATCCGATAATTTCAAAGGGACATTTGAATTTCGCCCTTTGGAACCCGGTTTTGGAATTACCATCGGTAATGCCCTGAGGAGAATTTTGTTGTCATCTCTTGAAGGATTTGCCATCACCAATATTAAGATCGAAGGTATCGTTCACGAATTTTCTACCATTGAAGGTATCGTGGAAGATGTTACCGAAATCGTACTTAATCTGAAAAAAGTTCGCTTTAAGCAACAAATTCAGGGTGAAGACATGGAAAAAGTAAACATCGTTATTGGTGACCAGGATGTATTTAAAGCCGGTGATATCAATAAATTCCTCTCCGTTTTTCAGGTGTTAAACCCCGACGAAGAGATTTGTCACATGGATCCATCGGTAAAACTGAGTATGGAGCTTACCATAAACAAAGGCAGAGGTTATGTGCCTGCCGAAGAAAACAAAGAGGAAGAGGCACCCATTGGTACCATTGCCATCGACTCAATTCATACCCCAATTAAAAACGTTAAGTATTTTGTTGAAAACTTTAGGGTTGAACAAAAAACCGACTACGAAAAATTGGTGCTGGAAATTGATACCGACGGCTCAATTCATCCTAAAGATGCATTGAAAGAAGCAGCTAAAATATTAATTCATCACTTTATGCTTTTCTCCGATGAGAAAATCACCCTCGAAACCGAAGAAAAATCGGTTACCGAAGAACTTGATGAAAATACACTGCATGTTCGTCAATTGCTGAAAACCAAATTAATCGACCTCGACCTTTCTGTAAGGGCACTCAACTGCCTTAAAGCCGCCGACGTTGAAACATTGGGTGAACTGGTAGCATACAATCGCAACGATTTGCTTAAGTTTAGAAATTTTGGAAAAAAATCATTGGCTGAACTTGACGAGCTGGTTGATACCAAAGGCCTTGAGTTTGGAATGAATGTAGCAAAGTATAAATTAGATAAGGACTAGGAACGATGAGACATAAAAAGAGTTTTAATCATTTGGGAAGAACAAGTTCGCACCGTAAAGCCATGTTGGCTAATATGGCATCTTCCCTAATTATGCATAAAAGAATTGTAACCACCTTGGCAAAAGCTAAAGCCCTTAGAGGGTATGTTGAGCCGCTTATTACCAAGGCTAAAAACGATACCACTCACTCAAGAAGACTGGTGTTTAGTAAGTTAACCGACAAATATGCTGTTACCGAACTTTTCAGGGAAGTATCGGCTAAAATCGGAGATCGTCCGGGTGGATATACCAGAATTATTAAATTGGAAAACCGTTTGGGCGATAATGCCGAAATGGCCATGATTGAGCTGGTTGATTACAACGAAAATCTGTTGAGCGAAAAAGCTACCAAAAAAACCAAAACGCGTCGTCGTCGTGGTGGTAGTAAAAAAGCTGCTGCAACAACCGAAACTACAGAAAAAGTTACTGCAACTGAAACTGCCGAAGTTAAAGATGAGGTGAAGGAAGAAGTGAAGGAAG
>Ga0256831_1000617_pt1 | contig 18507 bp, 21 predicted proteins | sample 132544metaG_FD_189087 | JGI IMG/M metagenome (GOLD analysis project Ga0256831, IMG submission 189087) | Hydrothermal vent microbial communities from Lau Basin, Pacific Ocean - 132-544 | ecosystem: Environmental > Aquatic > Marine > Hydrothermal vents | place: Pacific Ocean: Lau Basin | collected... | reverse complement strand
GAAATGACCATCCGTCCATAAAGATCAGTGAGGCAAAGACCAAGGAGGTTGTGAACTTGGTCCTGTCTAACATGGGGTATTCCCCCAGATACAACGAGGTTCATATCTACTACACAACTGACGATGTTATTCATAAACTCAACAAGGAGTATAGGGGTATAGACAAGCCCACAGATGTGCTGTCCTTTGAGATGAATACCAAAATTCGCTCTAAAAAGATACTGGGAGAGATTGTCATATCCTTAGACACCGTGGCACTACAAGCGGAAGAGCACAAAGTGCCATTTGAAGAAGAAGTTTTCCGTATGCTTATTCACGGTATTCTTCATCTTATGGGATATGACGATGAGACAGAAGAGGAATATGAGAAGATGATGAAGGTTCAAAAGTCGTTGGAGGCAAAGGTATATGAACACCTCAGAAACACATTTGGAAAGTAGACTGGGTCGGTCCTTTCACTATGGCATAAATGGTATAAAGAGTCTGTTTCAGCACCGCAACTGGCGTATTGCCCTTTATATAACAGTGGCAGGTAGTGTGTTTTTTGCTGCGGTAGACCCAATATTTCTCCCTGTATTTCTGGTGATGGCTGCGGTGATACTGGTTTCGGAGGGGACAAACTCTGCCATAGAGATGCTATGCGACTTTGTACATCCAGATCACCACGAGACCATTGGCAAGATCAAGGATATGGCGGCGGGCAATACGGTGTTTGCCGTAGGTGTTGCCTCTGTGGTTGGGCTGTGGGAGTTTATTAGGTTGTGGTCGTGGTGGGGAGTTCTTATATGGGCTATATCCATAGTCCTTATATACATCATATTTTCCCGATGGGGGTGATAGTATGACACGGGAGGAACTTGAGAAATATATACCGCTCATGATAGAGAAGGCAAAGGAGGCACAGAAAAACTCCTATGCCCCATTTTCCCATTTCCATGTGGGGGCATCTGTTTTGGCAGAGGATGGCACCATTTTTACAGGCACCAATGTGGAGCCACCGGTTATGAATCTTGGTATATGTGCCGAGAGACTGGCCGTTTATAAGGGGATCTCTGAGGGATACCGTAAGTTTGTGGCTGTATGCGTAGTAGGTCCCACGGGCAAGGCTTTGCCCCCCTGTGGTGCATGCCGTCAGATACTCTTTGACTTTGGTGTGGAGTGGGTCATCATGCCCTATGATGGCGGCACCCTTATAAAGAGTATGAATGAACTTCTCCCCGGTGCCTTCTCAGAGGATATGATAGAGACATGGGAAGGGCACGGCTCATAAAAGCCATATTCATATGGTATTAACAGATAAGACAACACTGTGATAGGAGGTTTTATGCTGTGGAGGTAAAAGAGGATTTTCGTTCGGGATTTGCCGGTTTCATTGGAAGACCCAATGTGGGTAAATCCACACTGATGAATACTGTTCTGGGATGGAAACTCTCCATTGTGTCGCCCAAACCCCAGACAACAAGGTATGTCATAAGGGGTGTTAAGACAACCGAGGACTACCAACTGATTATGGTGGATCTGCCTGGTATTCATAAGCCCTTTCACAAACTGGGAGAGATCATGACAAAGACGGCACTGAAATATGCCAAGGACATGGATGTCAACGTCATGATCGTTGACGGCTCCACCAGAAAGCCGGGCAAAGGTGATATTTATATTGCCGAGTATTTGGAGAGTATAGATGTGCCCAAGGTCCTTGTGGTCAATAAGATAGATCTTCTTGAGAAAAACGAGGTAGACGATGTCATAGGGGCGTTCTTAGAAGGTCTGCCTGCCAAGTTTGAGGATGCTATAGGTGTATCTGCCCTCAAGGGGTGGAACATAGAGAATCTTGAGAAGATGCTTGCCAGGTTCTTGCCACCGGGTCCCCTCTTCTTTCCACCGGAGATGGGCACCGATGTGGACCTTGCCATTCGCATATCGGATATTATCAGGGAGAAGATACTCTACCTGACAAGAGAAGAGGTGCCCCATAGTACCGCTGTTATCATTGACAAGATGGAGGATAAAGGGGACATAGTGGTTATATACGCCACCATTTATGTGGAGAAGGATAGCCAGAAGCCCATTATCATTGGTAAGGGCGGTAGTCTCATAAAGAAAATAGGTACAGAGGCAAGAAAGGAACTAGAACTGATACTGGGCAAAAAGGTTTATCTGGAACTGTGGGTTAAAGTCAAGGAAGACTGGAGAGGGAAACTAGGTGTCCTTACAGATCTCGGATTTACTTTACCCAAAGACTCTTAAAGAGGCAAGACAGGTTCAGTCGTATATAAGGGAGAGGCTCATTCTTAGAGATGAGCCTCCCCTGAAAGATACATTCACCTTTGGTGTTGTAGATGTGTCTGCCAATCTATACTCCGATACCGCTTATGCCGCGTGTACCATATTTCGCTACCCCGATCTGACAATGTTAGACTGGAAGGGCTATGTGGGAAAGTATGTTTTCCCCTATATACCCACATACCTTGTTTTCAGGGAAGGTCCCCTTCTATATGAACTCCTGAAAGATATTGTAGATGGCCTTGATCTAATCATATTTGATGGGCAGGGCATTATGCACCCTTTAAGGGTTGGCATAGCTACCCACATGGGCTTTATATTTAATAAACCCACTATCGGCTTTGCCAAGAAACTCTTGTATGGAAAGGTAAAGGACGATGGGCGGGTTTTAGATCCGGAGGATGGCACACTGCTAGGATACAGTGTAAAACTGGGGAAGAGGGGTGGTCCCGTTTTCATATCGCCGGGTTTTCGCATTTCTCCCGATACTGCTCTAAAAATCATCACAAGTATGGCAGATGGGTATAAAATACCAAGGGTAATAAGAAGTGCACACATATATGCCAATAAATTGAGAAAAGGGGAGGTTTGAAACATGGATAGTAGAAATATGCTGAAACCGACAGAGTTTGCCAGATATTTTGATCATACGCTCCTAAAACCCGATGCTACACCCTCGCAGGTGAGAAAACTGGTGGAGGAGGCTTACCACTATGGATTTTACGGTGTGTGTGTTAATCCCGTATATGTGCCACTGGCTGTGGAACTGGTAAGCGACCTTACCGGTGTGCCAGAGGGTGGCTATGTGGAAGAGGCTGTTGAGAGTGTAGATGAGTTTGGAGATGTGGAACTTATTGACCTAGAGGGTGAGGATATAGAAGAGGAGCCTGAAAATGGTGTTGCCGTTGTTGCCGTTATTGACTTCCCACTGGGTGCCGGCACCGCCCTTATGAAGGCATATGAAACAGAGAAGGTTGTGGAGATGGGAGTAGATGAGGTGGATATGGTTATTCCTATTGGCTATCTCAAAGAGAAGAACTACTATATGGTTGAACGCCATATATCTGAAGTCATAAAAGCCGCCGGCGGTGAGGAAAGGGACATAGTTGTCAAAGTCATTTTAGAAACAGGCCTTCTTACAGAGGATGAGAAGAAGGTCGCCGCCGCCATTGCCATGGCTGCCGGTGCCGACTTTGTTAAGACATCCACAGGTTTTCTGGGTGGTGGGGCTACAGTAGAGGATGTAAAACTCCTTAGGGAGGTTGTAGGACCATATAAAGGGGTTAAGGCATCTGGTGGTATACGCACTGCTGAGGCAGCACTGAAAATGATAGAAGCAGGTGCAAACAGACTGGGAACATCTCGAACCGTCGCTATTATGGAGCAGTATATTGCCCTTTATCACGGTGAAGATGGCATAGATATGTCAGACGAGTCAGAAGGTGGTTACTAAGGGAGAGTGAAAGACCACTTTCCCTTAGTTTATAGGGTATGAAGAAGAGATATGTGTCTACCCACGGTATTCTTGTTGACAAAGGGCTTCATAAAGACGAGAGGGCTATTTATGGCGTTTTTCTCACATCAGACTTTGGTAAGGTTGATGTCATCATAAGGGGAGCCCGAAGGAATGTTCACCGGTGGGGGGCGTCATTTGAGCCTTTGGAAGGTGGGGAGATGGTTCTTTATCCTGTGGGAGATAGGTATGTGCTAACCTCCTATGAGGTGGATACCCTTCCCCCGCCATTTGTGAGAAATAAGCCGTCTCTGAGGATGGCTTTGGCACTGGTTGTCAGTGGCAGTGTTATGAAGGGCAGTGAGGCATATTCTGAGTGGAATGTCCTTGTATCATTTCTCCATAGCAAACTTAGGGGCAAAACTGCCGTTGCCAAGTTTCTTTTGGAGTATATCTCTGTTCTGGGCTACCGTGTCTTTATGAGTGGTGCCTCTTGTGGTGTGTGCGGAAAGAAATATGATGGTGAAACTCAGTGGTTTTATACCCCTTATGAGGGCTATCTGGTATGTGAGGGGTGTCATATACTCCATGGGGACCGTCTTGGTGATTATCCCATATCTGGAGAGACAATAAAGGAGATAGTGCATCTAAAAAAGGTGAGTTGGGAGAGCACCGAAGACTTTATCGGTGAAGATGCATATAGGCTTATTGTGGATAGAACGTCTACAGTTGTGCCCATGAATGAATATGTGAAGTATGTTCTGTATAAAGCAGGAGGTGAAAAGGTATGAAGGGGACACTTGTTTGGTCAGATGATCTTCTGTCTTACGACTTTGGAGAGGGGCATCCTATGCGTTCAGAAAGATGCCGTCTGGGTGCCCAGGAGATCATGAAGATAGAGGGTATAGAGGTTGTCCCCCCGCGGAAGGCAACCGATGAGGAGATACTCCTTTTCCATACACCGGAGTATGTAAATCTTGTGAAGCATGGGGCACCGGCATCTGCAGATACGCCTACAGAAGGCTTATATGAGCCTGCTTTGTGGTCTGTAGGTGCCACACTAACAGCCATTGACAAGGCTATGGAGCATGGTGGTGTGGCTGTTAATGTGTGCGGTGGCTGGCACCATGCAGAGAGAAGCCGTGGTAAGGGTTTCTGCATATTCAATGACATTGGTGTTGGTATAGAGTATGCAAGGAAAAATCATGGCATAAAGAGGGTTATGGTCATAGACTGGGATGTTCACCACGGCGATGGCACATGGAAGGGGTTCAGAGATGATCCCGATGTCTTTACCGTTTCCATACATCAGCATCCTTCCACACAGTATCCCTATACATCGGGGTTTGAAGATGAGAATGATGATAGAAATATCAATATTCCCATTATGCCCGGTGAGAGTGAAGAGGAGGCTATAAAGAAACTGGTGCCACTTTTCCCCCGTATCATACCGCCATTTATGCCTGAGCTTCTCATAATCCAGATGGGGGTGGACGGTCATAAAGACGATCCCATGAGTGGCATTTCACTAACTGAAAGGTTTTACCACGCCGTAGCACCTGTCCTTGCCCGTTGTAGCAGAAAGAGAAAATTTCCTGTGGTGCTTTTGGGAGGCGGGGGCTTTAACTTCCCGAAGACGGCACACCTTTGGAGATCTATCGTGGAGGACTTTATAAATGTGGAGTAAGGGGAGATTATGATACCTTATGCATGAGTTCCAGTGTGGCAATAAAGAGTGCCTGTAGATATGTCATCTTTCTTCTCATAACATCACCCCCTTTCTTCATATTTGGGGCTCAGGTCATCCCCTGAGCCCCATATACATCGCCTCGTAAAGTGCCGGTTTTATCATGTTCCATATCATCTTCTTGTCTTCCTTATATGGCAGATTCTTTATGATAAGGTTGTACACACCCATATTTCCACCTCCCTTTATTTTTCCCGACCATCATAAATACCAGTGTAGGTTTATTTTTATTCCCCCTGAGTTAGAATGAAAGAGAAGTACTCTCTGAAAGGGGTGGGGTATGTGGTCCTGTTTCTGGAGTTTCTTCTCATTTTTCTCTTTCTCTATGTCCTTTACCAAAACCGAGAAGATTGGGTTCTTATACTGATATTTTTTCTTTTAGGCCTTTCTATGGAGGTTATTGGCGTGGATGTGGTTCATGCCTATACATATAAAGGTTTTCTCACCCTTTACTCTGTTCCCATCGCCATTCCACTGGCATGGTCTGTCATTCTCTATACATCCTTTAAACTTGTCCGATCCTTGGGTGGCCCTCTGTGGTTTCTTCCCTTTGCCTCTGCCTTCTTTACAGTTTTACTTGACCTTGCCATGGACCCTGTCATGTCCTCTGCCGGTGTATGGACTTGGCTTAGGGGACTGTCACCCTCTGACTTCTTCGGTGTTCCCCTTTACAACTTCTGGGGGTGGTTTCTCGCCGGCTTTGTGGCAGGTTTGTGTGCACTAAAACATAAGGATAAAAGGCGTGGAAATAGGAGCGCTTTTGTTCTCTATCTTCTTTATGTTCTTCTCTGGTTTCCTCTGATGTGGGTTCTTCGCTATGTGCCCTATCTTCTTTCCTATTACCTTTTTTGGGGACTTATTTTAATTATTGGAATATTTGTAAGAATATGGGGTTTTACAAAGGAGGTTGTATCACTTGATGTAGTGCTTGTTAGATGGTCTTTTTATTTGGCGTCATTAATAGTATTTGTGTGGAGTGGGCTGTATGTCTCTCAACCTTACTTGGTATCTGCCCTTGTCTCCTTCTATTTAATTGAAATTTTTGTATCAAGAATGTACGATGTCCTCTGATAGGATGTAGGTACACAGGTTGGCTTTTATTTGTGTATTACACCGAAAGGAGGGCACCAGAACATGATCAAATATGTTGTGAAGAGAGACGGCAGACAGGTGCCATTTGACCGCAGTAGAATAGTGCGTGCAGTGTCTGGAGCTATGAAAGAGGTAGGTATGTATGCTCAGACACTGGTAGACGATATTGTTGACGAGGTTGTGGATACACTGCTTCAACTTTATCCCGATGGTACTCCCCATGTGGAGCAGATACAGGATGTTATTGAACTGACATTTATGAGAAGGGGGCTCTTTGATGTTGCCAAGGCATTTATCCTTTACAGGGAACGGAAAAGACAGATCCGCGAGGAGAAAAAGAAACTCCTGGGGAAGGATACCCTAACACCTACAGAGAAGAGATTCTCCCTTAATGCCGTTAGACTCTTAACTATAAGGTATCTTTGGAAGGATCCTGAAAACCCTGATAGGTTTCTTGAAGATGTAGACGGGCTGTTTAAAAGGGTATCTGTGCTTGGTGCTATTCCCGAAATACTTTATGATGAAGAAGTTTTTGTAAAAGAAGGTGGTATGAAATACACCGATAAGATGAAAAAAGAGGTACAGGAGTATCGTCGCAGATGGGAGGAAAATGGAGAGCAGTTTGAAGGTATTTACAGTGTAGCACCGGGCTTTACCCTAAATAAATACCACTTTGAAAGACTTCTGTATCTGTATGATCTTCTTGCATCAGAGGGACACATGAAATATCCCCTATCCCGCATACTCTCTATGCTGGAAAGTGGAAAGCACTTTCAGAAGGCTGCCCAGAAAGTGCAGGAGTTCTTTGACGAGATGACCCACCAGAAATTTATGCCTAATACCCCTGCACTTGTCAATGCTGGAAGGCCACTGGGTATGCTCTCTGCCTGCTTTACCGTTGCCACAGACGATTCTCTGGATACCATTATGGATACCGCCAAGGAGATGGCTCTTATAGCCCAAATGGGTGGAGGAGTTGGTATTAACCTTAGTGTTCTGAGACCCAAGGGTGATATTGTCAGAAGAACTGTCGGTGTGGCATCAGGTCCTATTTCCTTCTTGGAACTATACGATAGGGTCCTCTCTGTCATTTCCCAGGGAGGTGTAAGGAGAGGTGCTGGTATGGCAATACTGGAATACTGGCATCCCCAGGTTATGGACTTTATAAAGGCAAAGGAGAAAAACAGGGGTGATAACTACCTGTCTACATTTAACCTCTCTGTGGGTAGTGATGAGAAATTCTGGGAAGCTGTATACGGTGATGAGGAAATAGAACTTATTAATCCCCGCAATGGTGTTGTTATACAGACCATGAGGGCGAGGGAAATTCTTGATAAGGTGGCAGAGTATGCGTGGGCAAAGGGAGACCCGGCATTTTTGTATTTCCACAATGGCAACCGCTACAACATTAGGAAAAATGTCAAGGGTGATATAAGGGTAACTAATCCTTGCGGTGAGGAATATCTTTACCCCTACGAATCTTGTAATCTGGCATCTGTCAATGTGGAGAAGTTTGTAAAGTATGATGAGAATGAAAAACCCTACTTTGACTGGGAAGAATATGCCCGCACCATACGCACTGCTGCCAGACTTCTTGACAACTTTGTAGATGTTAATAACTTCCCACTGGATAAGATAAGGGAGCACACAAGGGCAGGAAGGAATATCGGTGTGGGTATTATGGGTGTTGCCAATGCACTCTTCAGGCTGGGTATTCCATACACATCTGAAGAGGGCTACCGGTTTATGGAGAAACTGGGAGAATATCTGACATTCTATTCAATGAAAGAGAGTGTTGATCTTGCCAAGGATAGAGGACCTTTTTCCTACTGGGAGAAGACGGGGTATAAAGAGGGTAAACTCCCAATAGCAGGTTTGTATGTGGGAGAGCCGACCCTTCCTTGGGATGAACTCGTAGACGAAATAAAGACCTATGGTATTAGGAATGTTGACCACACAACTGCACCACCTACAGGCTCTGTGTCTATGATTTCAGACACATCCAGTGGTATAGAGCCCCTGTTCTCTTTGGTGTTTAAAAAGGTCACCACGGTAGGCACGTACTACTACACAAACCGAGTGTTTGAGGAGGTTTTACGCAAGAGAGGACTTTATGATGAAGTGCTTCTGGAAAAGATCTCATCTGCTGGTGGTTCTCTGAAAGATCTTGATGATATTCCCGAGGACCTAAAAGAGGTATTTGTCACCGCCATGGATATACACTGGGCAGACCACATCATAGCCCAGACGGTGTTCCAGAGATGGATTACAAACTCCATATCCAAGACCATAAATATGGCAAACAGTGTCAGTGTTGATGATGTTAAGAAGGCGTTTGTCCTTGCCGAGAGGCTAGGGGCCAAAGGTGTGACCGTTTATAGGGATGGTAGTCTGGATATGCAGGTGTATGTGGCTGAAACCCAGAAGGAATACCATGAGCCCTATCCTGCCAGTTCCTATGCCCGATCTGTCATTGATAAACTCATAAGACGTTATCCGTATCTCAAAGATTTCTTTGACGAAGGCGATGTCTCTGGCACCACCCCTATGCCCCTTCTGGAGATCTCTGTGGAGAATACGCTGAAACCTGTTAAAGATGATAGTGGCGAGATTACCGTCTGCCCTGTATGTGGCAATGAAAAACTGTCTCACGAATCTGGTTGTATCACATGCCCTGTGTGCGGCTGGAGCATGTGCACATCAAGTTAGGATAGCTGTAGATTTGTAGATACGTTGGGGAAGGCATAGCCTTCCCCTTTTTATTGCTCTTTCTTCCATTATGTTATAATTAATGAAAATTGAAGCAGGAGGAAATAGTTTTATGAGAAGAAGGTGGTTTATTGCCGGCATCATAGCCCTTATGCTCATACTGGCATCTGTGCCCCTTTATGCCGGTGCATCTTCATATTACTTTAAGGTTTATGGAAGTGGCCCTATTTACACAATAAGAGGCAAAGGTGATGGCACACCTATTGTGGGTTATATGGCAAAGTTTCCCATATCCCCAACCTGTCTAACGGTGCTGGCACCACCAGATGGATACACGAAAGATGGAGTAGGACTTGACAAGATGCATCAAAGTAGGCCCGATGTCTTTGTTGCCATAAATGGTGATCTGTTTAACAGGAATAACCTTTACTTTAAGGCTCCCATTGGTACCTATGTGGCGGATGGCCATATATACCACTATGTGGGGCCTTCGGGTAGAGGTAGTTTTATAGGTCTGAAAGATGGTAGGTATATGTGGATGAAAGGGCAACCCTACATATACACTTACGTAGAGTCTTCCTGCTATATCGATGAGGGAGATTGGGGTAAAGGTGATCGCTGGTTGCTTTTCAATCCTGAGAACGGGCAGGAGGAGTGGGATAAAGTCAAAGTTGTAGTGTTTACGGAAGATGTAAATGAATATATTCCACCTAAATACAATACGTATCTGGTAAGAGATGGTGTGGTGGTGGGGAGGTTGACATCGCCTACAAATCCTAAGAAGGCTGGCGGCATGGTTGTGATGATAAAAGACGGAGAACTGTGTACCGGCGATGAGTTTCACCTACGTTCCTACCTTCGTGTCCAATGGGGACAGTGGTTCCAAGATGATACTCCTGATGAATATGTTCCTATTGAAGATGTGGCTGTCGTATTTTCAGGTGGTCCTATGCTCATAGACCACGGCCAGAGGGCAGATTTCTGGAAAGATGATTACCACCTCAAGAGACATCCATTCTCCTTCATAGGTATGGACAAGAACTTCAATGTAGTTATGCTGGCATTTGATGGCAGGCAGAGGGGCTACTCTCTGGGTGTATATACATCTTGGGTTGTGGAGTGGGCCCTTAGTCAGGGCTTTCAGTATCTCCTTGCCCTTGACAGTGGCGGTAGCACCATTATGACGGTAAGACAAAATGGGAAGGTTAAGGTGGTAAATAGGCCTTCCGATGGTAGGCCAAGACCCATGCCTGCTGGCATCGGTATAAAGTTTGGATGTGGGGTGAATAGATGATGAAGAAGTGGAAGATACTTATTATCAGTGTTCTTATTTTGGTCGCATTTGCCTTGGTTTTTCCGTCATCTTCTACATATGGCAGTGGATCATGTGAAGATATGTATGCAGAGTCTCTTCTTTCATACGAAAACTCCGGCACACCCTATGTTGCCGCACCTATAGGCGAGAAGTGCCTTATTGTCTTTGACGGATATTACCGGCAGGAGATACCAACCGATGCTCCCGCCACCATACGGGAGGGGAGAACCCTTGTTCCCATGCGGTTTTTCCTTGAAGCCATTGGTGCCCGCCTGTGGTGGGTACCTGCCGAGAGAAAGGTTGTTGTGGCACTGCCACTGTCAGATGAGTTTTCCTGGGACAATGTGAGAATGGTGAGTATGTGGATAGGAAAGAGTGATGTCCTTGTAGACGATGCTCCTCTCAGTGTAGATGTGCCGCCCCAGATCATAGGTGGTCGCACATTTGTGCCCCTAAGATTTGTAGGTGAAGTCTCAGGCTGGATAGCAGAGTGGGACGGGGACGCCCGCATAGCCATTATCCACAGATAATAAAGAGGGGAGAAGGCCTACCCCTTCTCCCCATATCTTTCTGCATAGATGAACCAGATTATGCCTATGAGGACAGATATAAGGCCGAATGTCTGTCCCTCTGTCAGTATGTGAAATACCACCTTGGGCTCTACCCTTACAAATTCAATGAAGAACCGCACAGTGCCATACCATATAAACCACAGTGATGCTGTGCGACCCTCTTTGTAAAGTCCTTTTTCCATTAGGTATTTTTCTACCCATGTGATTACACATATACCAATAAGGTTTAGTGTGCCCTCATATAGAAATGTAGGGTGAAAGTGGCTGTACCCTGCAAAACTCATACCCTCATAATACCTTCTCATAGGGGGTACCCACAGAGCCCATGGCACCGATGTAGGGTATCCCCACAGTTCCCTGTTGAAGAAGTTTCCCCATCTGCCTATGGCTTGCCCCATGAGTATGGCAGGTGCCACGGCATCAAGGTATTTTATAAATGTGTGCCACGGCAGTTTTTTTATCTTTTGGTATATGAGAACGGCGATAAGCCCGCCCAGTATGGTGCCAAAGATAGAAAGTCCTCTCAGTCCTACAAACTTGCCACCGGATATGCCAATGATCTCCCATGGGTTATAAAGGAAATAAGTGGGATTGTAGAAAATAACATATCCCAGTCTGGCACCCAGTATGCCGCCGACAATGCCCCACAGGGCAAGGTCATCACCCAGGGCAGGATCAAGCCCCAGGGTTCTAACCCTGTATGCATAGACAAGGTAGCCTGCCACGGCACCTGTGGCAAGAGACAGGCCATATAGGTTAAAGGGTGGGGGGTATGGCACCCGCGTGTTGAGATAGAGGTATGCCCCCCACATTATGGGAATAAGGAGAAGTGAGACTATGCAGAGTACCTTTCTCTTATTGTGTCTCATTTCCATATAGTTAGTCCTGTCTCCTCATCATATTTTCTCTCAAGAGGCTCGCCTTCCAGCACCTCTATGAACATTTCCACCAGGAGGACTTCTGCCTCCATAAGGTGACCGCCAAACATCTTACCCTGATGATCTCCCAGTGCCACATGGATGTGGGGAAATGGTTTACCATCTTTTATGGATATGTTGCCCTCACCGGCAATGACCTCATAGGGACCATTGTCAAAGTCAATACCAACATATGCCTGTGTCTTGTCGTCGTAGTAGCCTACCTTTACCTTTTTAAAGGAGCCGATAAATGACACCTTACCCATAGTGATGTTTTTCTCTTCCAGAACCTTCATCAGTCCTTCAAAGAAATCTCCACCTACAATTCTTACAACCTCTGTCCTTCCCTCTTTAAATGTCCTTGTCAAAATGTTCATATATATTCCCTCCCCTCATAGTGGTGTTGCATAAACATTATATAAAGGCACCAATGCACCTGTGTGAGTATTTTAAAGTGGGTTATACTAAATAAGGAAATATACCTATCAAAGGGGGGATATACAGTGGAGGAGAAACTGAAATGGATGGAAGAGGAACTACAGCGTCTGAAGGAGGAGGGGCGTTATGTGACCATACGCACTCTGGAAAGCCCACAGGGTGCGTGGATCGTTGTTGATGGGAAGAAGGTTCTCAATCTCTGCTCCAATAACTATTTGGGTTTTGCCAATGACGAGAGGTTGAAGAAAGCAGCAAAAGAATATATAGATAAGTGGGGCGTTGGTCCTGGTGCTGTTAGAACCATTGCCGGTACCATGAAGATACATGTGGAACTGGAGAAAAAACTGGCGGAGTTTAAGAGGGTAGATGCCGCCATACTCTTCCAGACAGGTTTTAATGCCAATCTTGGTGTTATCCCATCTATAGTGGGTAAGGAAGATGTCATATTCTCCGACAGGCTAAACCATGCATCTATCATAGACGGTGCCCGCCTTTCTAAGGCAAAGATTGTGGTATACGAGCACATAGATCCCGATGATCTGTATAAGAAGATGAAGGAATATGCACCCCAGTATAAGGGGCGTCGCATGCTTGTTGTGACCGATGGTGTGTTCTCCATGGATGGAGACATTGCTCCCCTTGACAAACTCTATGAGATCGCCAACGAGTTTGGTGCCATGCTGATGGTAGATGATGCCCACGGTGAAGGTGTCCTGGGAGAGTCAGGCCGTGGTATTGTAGACCACTTTGGACTGCATGGCAAGGTGGATATTGAGGTCGGTACACTCTCCAAGGCATTTGGTATTATCGGTGGATTTGCCGCAGGTAAGCAAATTATCATAGATTACCTGAAGCAGAAGGCAAGACCATTCCTGTTCTCCTCTGCACCAACACCTGCCGATGTGGGTGCTGCCATGGCTGCTGTTGATGTTCTCATGAAGAGCGGAGAACTGGTTGAGCGCCTGTGGGACAATGCAAGGTATTTCAAGGAGAAGATGAAAGCCTTGGGCTTTGACACGGGTATTAGCCAGACACCTATTACCCCTGTTATCCTCGGTGATGAGAAACTGGCACAGGAATTTTCCCGCCGCCTCTTTGAGGAGGACATCTTTGCCCAGGCTATTGTCTATCCCACAGTGCCACTGGGCACAGCCCGTATTAGGGTGATGATCTCCGCCGCCCACTCTAAGGAAGATCTGGACTTTGCCGTAGAGAAGTTTGCCAAAGTGGGCCGTAAGTTGGGGGTTATTAAGTAGTGGCTGAAAGCAGAGAACTTATGCTCCTTCTGGAGTCAGGGGGATTTACGCTACCTCCTGACTCCCTTATAAATATGGCACTGTCATCACCACCTAAGGTTGTGAAATTTGGTGATACATCTTACAACTGGAATATTGTCAGTGTAGATGCCAGTGTCCGCCCTGCTCCTGTGTATTTCCACATGCTGAGGGAAGATCCCCTTGCCCTGGTTATGGTACGGCAGGGTGAAAATGTAAATTACATCCTTCCCTTCTTTACCCGTGTATGGAATATATACAGGGCTAAACGTCTGGATATTGTGTATGACCACGGCACCGGCTCTTTCTTGGGTACACTGACATTGGCAGATCCGCAGGTGGCTTTGAAGGTTGATGTTGTCTCCCCGTGGAATGTGAAACCTGAGAGTATTCCCGTTCTTAGTATGGTGACCGCAGAGGTAGATGTTATCCCGCCTGTTAATAAGGAACTGGAAGACCTATTTAAAGATGCAGAGAAAAAGGGACAGGCGTCGCAAATGTTTGCAGAACTTGTAAAGAGCCACAGGGCAGAGGAGTTTGTAGACAGGTATATAGAATACACAGGCTGGCGCAACCAGTATGTGTTTATAGGGCATATAGAGAGACTTCATACAGACACCAATCCATTTACCGGAGAGAAATACCACCACGTATCGGTAGATGTGGGAATACTGAAACTGGATATGATGGTATCTCCCCGTTGGAATGTCAAAGAGGGGGACCGTGTTAAGGGTATAGGGCTACTGGAACTCTGGCTAGAGGGTTAAATGTCGTCTTCCCCCTCTAACCCCACCGCCTTTTTTAGAGCGTTTATCTCCTCGGGGTAAAGTTCCCGCCACTGGCCCGGCTCCAGTTCTTCATCCAGTGTAAGGGGTCCATATCTGAGCCTTTTCAGGTAAGAAACCCTGCTTCCGCAGGCACCTATAATACGCTTAACTTCGTGGTATTTGCCCTCTGTGAGTATCATGTGAAGTTTGGCACCGCCTTCGGTGTTCTCTATAATGTCGTAGTCCTTGACCTTCATAAATGTGCCACTTTTTTCAAGCACTATCCCCTCTTCCTTTGCCTGTCTAAGCATATCTTCATTTATAGGTCCCTCTGTCTCCACATAGTATTCCCTCTCTACCCTGTATTTTGGGGATATGAGCCTGTGCCCTAGTATGCCGTCGGTTGTGATAATAAGTAGTCCTTCTGTGTTTTTATCCAGTCTTCCCACAGGAAACATCTTGTGCGTAAGAGGGTGGTCAATAAGATCCATAACGGTGCCGTGCACATCGTCGGTGGTGGCTGTGATAACCCCCGCCGGCTTGTTAAGCATGATGTATATATGCCTGGTGGGCCACGGAACAATCTCACCGGAGACCTCCACGGTGTCCCCAGGTGAGAGTTTATAAGAACTATCCCTTACAATCTTACCGTTTACCTTAACTGCCCCTTTTCTAATAAGGTTTTTCTTAACACCCTTTCTGGTGCCAAATCCCGCCCATACCAGGTATTTATCCAGTCTCAATAGGTCTCCCTCCTGTGCCCTTTATTTTTCATCATTTTATATTTTACTTTACCGAATATGCGCCTTTGACATCACAATGTAGTGATATAGGAGTAGAATAAATAAAAGGTGGGAATGTATAGTTCCCGTGGTGTGGGGAGGTGTATCTGTTGAGTAAAGATAAGAAACTTCGCATGTGGATATACTTTTCACTTCTTGTGGCGGCACTTCTCATAGTGGTGCTTGCCGTTCATTTCTCTAAACCTCGCGATGTAGTGCCGCCTACTGGCACATCGTCATTTACATCGTCGTGCAGCACAGGTAATAAAGAAAATACCCTTTATACGGCTACCATCACATTCTATATGTTCCGTGTGTCAGATGAGGGGGATATTTCCCTTGCCACTGTGTCTATTACATCGTCTCTACCAGATACATCAACTGAAACACTTATTAAGACCGCCCTTGAGTATCTAGCACGGCCACCATTATCAATAGATGGTTTTTACCCTGTGCTTCCTGAGAAGACGATGGTGCGAAGTGTTGAGATCAAAGAGGATGGTATACATATTGACTTTTCGGGGGATATACTCTTTCCTAAATATCCCAGTGCCACATCGGAGAGTTTGGCACTATGTGCCATTGCGGGGATACCGTCTTTCTATGGCATAGATAACACATATATTACCGTAGAGGGCAAGGCAAAGGGTCCCGTTGATGGCAGATATGTGGAGGATTTCTGGGGGCATGTGGGCCTTTACGACCAACCCCTTCACCCATGCAAATAATAGGTTATAGGTGTAACATATAGGGTTATGAAAGGCTCTAATAAGGGTGAAAGATAGGGAAAGGGGTGATGTGTGTGGAGAAGGTAGCATTTGCGTTTGCAGGACAGGGTAGTCATATAGCCAGAATAGGTGCGTATCTACCACAGGACATAAAGGACGCTATAGTGAAGAAACTGGGAAGGGAGTTTATGGATGTTCTGGAAAACGGCACCGAAGATGAGATTAAAGAAAGTCGCTATGCACAGGTGGGCATTATGGCATATACCTACGCCATGGCACGCCACGCCATAAAGGGTGGTTTAAAGCCCGATGTGGTTTTGGGGCACTCCCTTGGAGAATATACTGCCGCACTGGTGGGTGGACTTACAGACTTTGAAACCATGCTGGAGGTTGTCTATCTTAGGGCAGAATATATGGATAGATATGCCCCAGAGGGCTTTATACTGGTGGTTTTTAAACCCCTGGAGCAGGTAAGGGCAATGCTTCCACTGGCACCCGTAGAACTTTACCTTTCCAATATCAACGCAGAAAACCAAACACTGGTTGGTGGACATATTTCCGATGTAGATAGGGCTATGGCGTTCTTCAAGGATATGGGCTGGAAGGTAAGAAGGCTTGATGCCGCCGCTATACCCTTCCATACGCCACTTATGAACAGTGTTAGGGTGAAGTTTGCAGAGGTGGTAGATCGCATTCCCGGTGAGACACTGCATACACCACTTTACAGTAATGCCCTTGATGAGTTTGTAGTGGATCCTGTAAAGGTGAAATTGGGACTTCTTAATGGTATTGAAACCCCTGTAAACTGGGTAAGAGCCGTAAAGAGACTAAAAGAATATGGTGTAGATACCATTGTGGAGTTTGCACCAAAACCGGTGCTTTCTAAACTGACAAAGCGTGTTGATAGAACCATAAAAACTGATGTATACGAGGTGAAAGAGGTTGAAACTGAACTTAAATGACAAGCATATTGTCGTGATCGGTGCGTCTGGTGGCATAGGCCTTGCCACCACAAAAATGCTCCTTGAAGAGGGGGCAGTTGTCCATGCCACATATCGCAGTGGTCCTAAGGGACTGGGGGATATCTCTTCGGAAAGTCTTCATCTGTATGCCCTTGATGTAAAGGATACAGAGAAGATAGGGGAGTTTATAGGCTCTCTTCCCCGTGTTGATGGTATGGTCTATGCATCGGGTATCACCAAAGATGGACTTCTCCTTAGATACAAGGAAGAGGACATCGACGATGTTGTATCTGTAAACCTAAAAGGTGCCATTGTTGCTACCAAACACGCCCTAATGAAGATGAGAAGAACTGGCGGCTCTATTGTCCTCATATCTTCTGTGGTAGGTATCACAGGAAATATTGGGCAGTCTATATATGCCGCCACAAAGTCTGCCATGTTTGGTTTTATAAAAAGTGTGGCACTGGAAATGGGTAGGAAAAATATCCGCATAAATGCCGTGGCACCTGGTTTTGTGGATACACCAATGACGAAAAAATTACCAGATGTAGTGAAAGAGGAGTATATAAAGAGGTGTCCTCTAAGACGTATCGCCCAACCCGAGGAGGTGGCTTCAGCTATTGTGTTTCTTCTGTCAGATGCCGCTTCTTATATCACCGGCGAGGTGCTCTCTGTTGACGGGGGATCCTCTGTGGGTATATAAGAAAGAGTTTTTAGGGATAACACCATTAAACACTATTAAGAAGGAGGTAGGTTGTGATGACAAGAGAAGAGATAATGGCAAAATTGACAGAGATTCTCAAAGATAGAGGATTTGAAACCGATGGTATTACTGAGGAGAGTAAACTGGTTGATGATATTGGTCTTGATTCCCTAGATCTTGTGGATCTTACCATGGATATTGAAGATGCTTTCTCCATTCAGATTCCCGATGAGGATCTTCCAAAACTTGATACAGTTGGCAAGGTTGTTGATTACATAGCTCAGAAAGTGGGTTGATAGCCATGAGAGTGGTTGTCACAGGAATGGGGGCTGTTAGCCCTCTTGGTGTCGGTTTAGCCAAATTTCGTGATGGTATATTTGAGGGGAGAAATGGCATAAACACCGTGCCAGAACTGGTTGATTGGAAACTTCCTGTTACATTTGCCGGTAAGGTATGGGACTGGAAAGATGAAGATTACTTTGACAGGAAAGAGTCACGCCGACTGGATAAATTTACAAAGTTTGCCATAGTGGCAGCAAATGAGGCGTGGAAAGATGCCGGCATAGATGACTTTGATCCATATAGGGCTATCACCCTTATTGCCACAGGTATGGGTGGTGTGGAGACAATTGACAAAAATGAAAGGGTTCTTCTTGAAAAAGGTCCCCGTTATGTATCGGCACTTTCTATTCCTATGCTTATCCCCAATATGGCATCTGCGGGTATTGCTATGAGACTGGGACTGAAAGGCCCATCTTTCTCCGT
>Ga0256831_1000616_pt1 | contig 18513 bp, 20 predicted proteins | sample 132544metaG_FD_189087 | JGI IMG/M metagenome (GOLD analysis project Ga0256831, IMG submission 189087) | Hydrothermal vent microbial communities from Lau Basin, Pacific Ocean - 132-544 | ecosystem: Environmental > Aquatic > Marine > Hydrothermal vents | place: Pacific Ocean: Lau Basin | collected... | reverse complement strand
CCCATCTTTCCTGTAGAATTTCTTTGCAAAATCATCGTTTTTTTTATATCTGTTATATTTTTTAGTTCAGCTCGACGTTGGCGGAGATCCGATTTTCCGATGAGCAGTGCCAGCCCGTGGCTGATCGTTATTGTGCAATCGGGAAGAAAAACCATGAAAAACCATCTGTTAGCATTAAAGGATTTCAACAAACAACAGTTGCAGTCACTCATTGTCCGGGCAATCATGCTCAAAAATGAATCTGCAGACGACATACTCCACAATCAGTTGACCGGAAAAACCGCCTGTCTGCTGTTTGAAAAACCCTCCACCAGGACCCGGGTATCCTTTGAAGCCGCCATGTACGGCATGGGCGGACAGGTTATTTTTATGTCCACCAGGGATTCCCAGCTCGGCCGGGGGGAACCGTTAAAAGACACTGCCCGGGTACTGGCCCGATATGTGGACTGCATCGTGGTCCGCACCTTTGGCCAGGAGGTGGTTGCTGAACTGGCGAAATATTCCACGGTCCCGGTTATCAATGCGCTGACCGACCTGTATCATCCCTGCCAGATCCTCAGTGACCTGATGACCGTGATCGAACAGAAGGGCGCTCCGGAAAACCTGAAAATTGTCTGGCTCGGCGACGGCAACAATATGGCCAACACCTGGATTGAGGCAGCCGCGATCTTCGGCTTTTCCCTGACCCTGGCCTGCCCGGAAGGATACGATCCGGACAACACTATTCTTCAGGAAGCACAAAAGCGTGCCCAAAAGCCCATAACCGTCCTGCGTGACCCAAAAGAGGCAATTGCAGGCGCCGACGTGATTAACGTTGATGTCTGGGCTTCCATGGGCCAGGAAGAGGAGCAGGAACAACGGCTCGCCATATTCCAGCCCTACCAGCTCAACGAGGCACTGCTTTCCCTGGCCGCCGATGACGCGGTGGTCCTGCATTGCCTGCCGGCGCATCGAGGCGAGGAAATCACGGAAGAAGTCCTGGAAGGCCCGCAATGCGCCGCCTTTGACCAGGCGGAAAACAAAATGCATATCCATAAGGCCATCCTGGAACGATTCATCAATGGCGGGATGGAGCAATAGCTTACTTATAGTTATCTGAATATAGCCCACAAAGTGATGCCGTTTCGGGCTATATTCATCATTTGTTGCGGCTGGGACGGTAAAATATGATCCAGCCTTGCCGTTTTCCGGCATATAAACCGGCTGAAGGACAATATATTCCATGACAACAGATAAAATCGTACTTGCCTATTCGGGCGGACTCGACACCTCGGTTATTCTCAAATGGCTGGCAGAGGAATATCAATGCCCGGTCATTGCCTATGCCGCCGACGTCGGCCAGCACGAGGACTGGGATGCGGTCCGGGAAAAGGGCATGGCGACTGGAGCCGAGAAGGTCATTATTTCCGATCTTAAGGAAGAGTTTGTCCGCGACTACATCTTCCCGGCCTTCCGGGCCAATGCCATCTACGAGGGTTCCTACCTGCTGGGCACCTCCCTGGCCCGGCCGATCATTGCCAAGGAACAGGTGAGGATCGCCGAAGAGGAAGGGGCAACTTGCGTCAGCCATGGGGCGACCGGCAAGGGGAACGATCAGGTCCGCTTTGAACTGACCTACCTGGCCCTCAATCCAAAACTGAAAATTATTGCGCCCTGGCGTATATGGGATCTCAACTCCCGCAACCGGCTGATTGCCTTTGCCAAAGAACACGACATCCCGGTGCCGGTGACCAAAAAGAATCCCTACAGCTCGGATGAAAACCTGCTCCATATCAGTTTTGAGGGCGGGATCCTGGAAGATCCCTGGAATGAACCGGACGAAGAGATGTTCAAACTTTCGGTCTCGCCGGAAAAGGCGCCGGACAAGCCCACCTACATCGAAATGATGTTTGAAGGCGGCACACCGGTGGCCATCGACGGAGAACGGTTGGGACCGGTGGAGCTGATGACACGCCTCAACACCCTGGGCGGCGCCAACGGCATCGGCCGGCTGGACATGGTGGAGAACCGCTTTGTCGGCATGAAATCACGCGGGGTGTACGAAACGCCGGGCGGCACCATTTTACGCATTGCCCACCGGGACCTGGAGACCATTACCCTGGACCGGGAGGTCATGGACATTCGGGATTCTCTGGTGCCCCGCTATTCCAAGCTGATTTATAACGGCTTCTGGTTTTCGCCGGAAATGCAGTTGTTGCAGAAGACCATGGATGCTGCCCAGGAGCCGGTGAACGGGGTTGTTCGGCTCAAACTGTACAAGGGCAACTGTATTCCGGTGGGCCGCAAGTCGGACAATTCCCTGTACTCGGAGGCCTTTGCCACCTTTGAAGAAGATGAGGTCTACAACCAGAGTGATGCCGGTGGTTTTATCCGCCTCAACTCCCTGCGCCTGCAGATACAGGCGTTGAACAGGAAAAAATAATGGGCCAGACGCAGGACAGCGGAGCAAAGACTAAAAAATCAGCAAAGCTCTGGGGCGGTCGATTCTCTGGGACCACCGCCGCGTCAGTGGAGAGCTTTACCGAGTCGATCAGCTATGACCGGCGGCTGTACCGACATGACATCATGGGCTCAAAGGCCCATGCCCGCATGCTGGCCCGGCAGGGATTGATCACCGACCAGGAGCGGGATGCCATCCTCCGGGGTCTTGATGATATCCTGGCCGATATCGAAGCCGGCACCTTTGTCTTTTCGCCGGAGTTGGAAGATGTTCACATGAACATCGAAAAGGCGCTTACCGACCGGATCGGGGATGCCGGGGCCAAGCTGCATACCGCCCGCAGCCGCAACGACCAGATCTCCCTTGATCTCCGGCTCTATCTCCGTGACGAGGCCGCTGAACTTGACCGCTTGCTGCAGGGAACGCAACGGGCATTTGTTGCCCTGGCCCGCACCTATCTTGGCGTGGTCATGCCGGGCTATACGCACATGCAAAGGGCACAGCCGGTGTTGTTGTCGCACCACTTACTGGCCTATTACGAGATGTTTTCCCGTGACCGAAGCCGGCTGAAAGACTGCGTCCGGCGAATGAATCTTTCACCCCTGGGCGCTGCGGCCATGGCTGGAACCGGGCTGCCCATCGACAGGGAATCCGTGGCCGAAGAATTACACTTTGACGGCGTCACAGCCAACTCCATGGACAGTTCCGGCGACCGTGATTTTGCCCTGGAATTTGTCTTTGTACTCAACCTCATCCAGCTCCACCTCAGCCGACTGGCCGAGGAACTGGTACTGTGGTCGAGCAAGGAATTTTCCTTTGTCGATATTGGGGACCGCTACTGTACCGGGTCCTCGATCATGCCGCAGAAAAAAAATCCGGACATTCCTGAACTGATCCGGGGGAAAACCGGCCGGGTCACCGGGGCGCTTGTTTCTCTGCTGATGACCATCAAGGGACTGCCGCTCACCTATAACCGTGATCTGCAGGAAGACAAGGAGCCGGTTTTTGACGCCTTGGACACGGTCAAGGCCGGTCTTGCTATTACAGCGGAACTGCTGCAAAACACCACCTTTAATACAAAAAAACTGCAGCAGGCCACCCGGGGCGGCTTTATGACGGCAACCGATCTGGCCGATTACCTGGTGCGGAAAAATATTCCCTTTCGCAAGGCCCACAGCATTGTCGGCGGGGTGGTGGCCCATTGTCAAGAGCGAGGTATTGAGCTTACCGACCTGGACCTTGATGAGCTGCGAAAATTTTCTCCGGCCATTGAACAGGATATTTTCAACGTTCTTTCGGTGGAGGGTTCCGTCAACAGTCGGATTTCCACCGGAGGCACTGCGCAGATCCAGGTGGAACGAGCCCTGGAAATCGCCGAACAACAACTGGAAAAAGACTCATGAAAACATCCACGACCTGCTCGACCTTTTTCACCTCCGTACTGAGCGCCATTGTCCTGCTTTTGGCCTTAAGCGGATGCGGCTATAAAAACAAGCCCATTCCACCCCAACAGGTGGTGCCAAGGGCCATCACCGATCTCCGGTACCAGTTAAATGACAAGGGTGTGATCCTGTCATGGAGCTATCCGATAGAGACGGTCACCGGTCGTGATGTTACTGAAATTTCGAGCTTTAAAATCTACCGGGCCGTTGTCCCGGCTGATAAATACTGTAAGACCTGTCCCATTCCCTGGGGGCGGCCGGTAGACATCCCCGGCGGCGCGGTTCCAGGTGAGGGCAAAAAAACCGCCACCTATGAGAGTTCACTGTTGCGGCCCGGTAACATGTATTTTTTCAAAGTGCGCAGCACGGCCGGCTGGTGGGCTGAATCGGCGGACTCCAATATCGTCTCCTTTCTCTGGAATATCCCGGCCAGGGCGCCCGAGAACCTGCAGGCCAGGGTTGGCGACAAGGCCATCATCCTGAGCTGGCAGCCGGTCACCATGCACCGTGACGGCTCACCGGTGCGTGAGAAAGTCGAGTATCAGGTCCTGCGCAGTGATGGCGGCGGTGCGTTTACCCCCGTCGGGGGGCCTGTGAGCGGAACAACGTTTACCGATACAACCACCAAAAACGGCAGAAACTATCTCTACAAGGTGCAGTCCCTTTCCGTTTACGAGCAGGCGGTTGTCGGCGGCGGCGAGAGCAAGGTGATCAGCGCCGCCTCCGTGGACAGAACTCCTCCGGCCAGGCCCGTCGGTGTGCATGTTGTCCGTACTGCCGACGGTGTCAAAATCTTCTGGGAACCGGTGCAGACAAATGATCTTAAGGGGTACCACATCTATCGCCGCACGGCCGGACAAAAGAAACCGGTCAGGATAGGTACGGTGCATGCGCCCTATGTCATGTTTACCGATACAAAACCGCCCCGGAATGCTGAACGCATCTATTATTCGGTATCAAGTTTTGATACCCGCAAACCGGCCAATGAAAGCGCCAGGTCGCAGGAGGCCATGGTCATACTGCAATAGGGCCGGCCCCATGGGGAACCGCTGTAAAAGATGAACAATTACTGAAAACATATGCATCATTTCCATTACAAAAACAACCAACTTTACTGCGAAAACGTTCCTGTGGCCGAAATCACGGCCCGGACAGGGACTCCGCTGTATCTGTACAGCCGGGCAACCCTCAGACGTCATTTTCAGGCCTTTGACACGGGATTTTCCAATATCGACCACCTCACCTGCTTTGCCGTCAAGGCCTGCTCCAACGTTGCGATTCTACAACAGTTTGCAACCATGGGCGCCGGGGCGGATATTGTTTCCGGCGGCGAACTGTTCCGGGCGCTGAAGGCAGGCATTGACCCGAAAAAGATCATCTACTCCGGGGTCGGCAAGACAGAAGCCGAGATCAGGGAGGCCTTGTTCGCCGATATTCTGCTCTTTAACGTGGAATCACCCCAGGAGCTTGACCGGCTGCAGAAACTGGCCGCTGAGCTGGGAACCACGGCCCCGGTTTCTTTCCGTATCAATCCCGATGTTGATCCGAAAACCCATGCCTACATCTCCACCGGGCTGGCAAAGAATAAATTCGGTATTCCGGTGGATGAGGCCCTGGAGGAATATATCCGCGCCCAGGGGATGGATAACATCGAAATCCTTGGCGTCAGTTGCCATATCGGCTCTCAACTGACCCAAATCGATCCTTTCCTGGAGGCCTTGAACAAGGTAAAGGCCTTTATCCGCCGCCTGCAGGACAGGGGTATCACCATCAGGTATCTCGATCTCGGCGGCGGGCTCGGCATCACCTATAATGATGAAGAGCCGCCACCACCGCAGGCCTATGCCGAGGCGCTGATCAAGGAGATGCAGGGCATGGACTGCACCCTGGTCCTTGAGCCGGGCCGGGTCATTGTCGGCAATGCCGGTATTCTCCTTACCGAAGTGCAGTACACCAAGGTGAACTCGGGAGGTGCAAAAGAAAAACGGTTTGTCATCGTCGATGCGGCCATGAATGACCTGACACGACCAACCCTGTACGGGGCCTACCACGAGATTCAACCGGTCAGACAGACAGACGCCCCCCTGCAGGTGGTGGATGTGGTCGGCCCTATCTGCGAGACCGGGGACTTTCTGGCCAGGGACCGTGAACTGCCCCGGATGCGGCAGGGAGACCTGCTGGCAGTCATGAGTTGCGGTGCCTATGGATTCACCATGTCGTCCAACTATAATTCCAGGCCCAGGGCTGCCGAGGTCCTGGTTGATGGAGATGAGGTGCATGTTATCCGCCGGCGTGAAGATTATGATGACCTTATCCGGGGCGAGGCCCTGCTGAAGCAGCCATGAAAACAGCTGAATTTCCCATACCCTTTGTCAAGATGAGCGGCACCGGCAATGATTTTATCATTATTGATCATCGCAGGCCCGTCATCCATCCCGAGGCCATGGCCGAGTTCGCCGCCCTGGTCTGTCGGCGCAAATTTTCCGTTGGCGCCGATGGTCTGATCCTGATCGAGGATTCCGAACAGGCTGATTTTCGCTGGCGTTTTTTCAATGCTGATGGTTCGGTGGCCGAGATGTGCGGTAACGGGGCCCGCTGTGCGGCCCGTTTTGCCTATATGCACGGCATCGCTCCGGCCCGGATGCGTTTTGAAACCATTGCCGGTATCATCGAGGCCTCGGTTGCCGACATCAATGTTGCCGTCAGAATGACACCGCCAAAAGATCTCAGGCTGCACCGGACAATAGAGGTCGAGGGAGAAGAGCTGGAGCTGCACTCGGTCGACACCGGAGTACCGCACGCGGTCTGCTTTGTGGACGATGTGGACAGCGTCGATGTCCGCGGCCTGGGCAGCAGGATTCGCCACCACCATGACTTTATGCCGGCAGGCACCAATGTCAACTTTGTCGGCGACACCGGCAAGGGACTCAAGGTCCGCACCTATGAACGCGGCGTTGAAGATGAAACCCTGGCCTGCGGCACCGGCGCAACAGCGGCCGCGTTTATCGCCGCCCTGACCGGTCGGGCCGCATCACCGGTGGACATCATTACCACGGGCGGCGATACCTTGACCATCTCTTTTGATCTTGTCGGTGACACCGGCGCGGACAATGTCTTTCTCAAGGGCCCAGCCCATGTGATTTACAAAGGAGAACTCAACAACGAGGCCCTGACGGCATGATGCAATATTGTCTATGATACATGTGTCCATAAATCAACAGAGTACTATTTTTTAATTATAATGGAATTGGAGGGAATTCCCATGCAACCTATTCAAGGCGCCATAACAGCCATTGTCACCCCCATGCTTGACGGCAAGGTTGACGAACAGGGTCTTGTTGACCTGATTGAATTTCAGATCCAGGGAGGCATCCACGGGCTTGTTCCCTGTGGCACCACGGGCGAATCGGCAACCCTTGATTTTGACGAACACAAACGGGTGATCGAGCTGACGGTACAGACCGTTGCCGGCCGGGTACCGGTTATTGCCGGAACCGGCGCCAACAACACGCTCGAAGCCATTGAACTGACGGAATCGGCCAAGGCAAGCGGCGCCGACGCTGTCCTGTCCGTTGTTCCCTATTATAACAAGCCAAGCCAGGAAGGGTTATATCAACATTTTAAAACCATCCATGACGCGGTCGATATTCCGATGGTGCTTTACAATGTTCCCGGCCGCACCGTCACCAACATGCTGCCGGCAACAGTGGCCCGTCTGGCCGAGCTGCCCAATGTTATCGGCATCAAGGAGGCCAGCGGCAGCCTGAACCAGATCAGTGAGGTGATCCGGAGCTGTCCGGATGATTTCATTCTCCTCTCCGGCGACGATTTCACCTCCATGCCCACGGTTCTTGTCGGCGGTAAAGGGGTCATCTCCGTAACCTCCAACATTAAACCGGGTGAGATGGCGGCCATGATGGAGGCGGCCTTAAAGGGTGACCTGAAAACCGCCAACGAGATCCACTACCGCCTCTTCGGCCTGATGGGCACCATGTTCTGCTATCCCAGTCCGGCGCCTGCCAAAAAGGCACTGGAACTGATGGGGACCATCAAATCCGGAGAGGTCCGGCTGCCCATGACCCAAATGGATGAGTCTTCCATCCAGAAGCTGACAGCGGAAATGAAAACAGTGGGCCTGCTGTAACCTGGATAATCGGCAATCTGAACAACATATCGGGAACAATGACATGACAAGAGTAATCGTTGCCGGAGCAGCCGGCAGAATGGGACAGCGTATCAGTTATATGGTCAGGCAAAATCCTGATTTGGAACTGGCGGCGGCCTTTGAGCGGCCCGACAATCCGGCGGTTGGTAAGGATGTCGGCGAAAACGGCGGTTTTGGTACCACCGGGGTTGTCATCTCGCCCGGACTGGAATCGGTAATCGACCAGGGTGATGTCATCATCGACTTTACCTTTCACACTGCCACCATGGAATTTGCCAAAACGGCGGCTGCCCATAACACGGCCATGGTCATTGGCACCACCGGCTTGAGCCAGGATGAACTTGCCGAACTCAAAGGTCTTGCCGAGGGCGCCTTTCCCTGCGTCCAGTCCCCGAACATGGCTGTCGGCGTCAATGTCCTTTTCAAACTGGTGGAAAAAACAGCGGCCATCCTTGGCGATGCCTATGACGTTGAAATTGTCGAGGCCCATCATCGGATGAAAAAGGATGCCCCCTCGGGAACAGCCATCAAGCTTGGCGAAATGGCGGCAAGCGGTCTGGGCCGTGACCTGGCGGAAGTCGGCGTGTACGAACGCCACGGCATCATAGGGGAACGCTCGGATAAGGAAATCGGTATCCAGACCATCCGGGCCGGTGATATCGTGGGGGAACACACCGTCTATTTTGCCGGGGCCGGAGAACGGATCGAACTTGTCCACCGCGCCCATTCCCGTGACAATTTCGCCCGCGGGGCAGCCGTTGCCGCCGCCTGGGTCACGGACAAGGACAATGGCCTCTATACCATGTTTGACGTGCTGGGGTTGGCTGATTTCTAACCGCTGAAATTCCGGCCGGGGCTGAAGTGCCCCGGCCCTTCCTGATCCCAACTCCACCCCGCATCATCTTGTTCCCTTGAACAAACAAACTCTCTCCACCGCCTGGATAGGCCTTGGGTCCAATCTGGGAGATTCCCTGTCTATTCTGCACCAGGCCTGGCAACGGCTCGGTCGGGAGCCATCCCTCCACCTGCAGCGGCTGGCCACCTGCTATCGCAGCAAACCGGTTGATATGGATTCGGAAAACTGGTTTATCAACTCGGTGGGCGTGTTGCGGACCGGACTGCCACCCATGGAGCTGCTCACTCTGCTGCTGCGGGTTGAACGGGAATTCGGCCGCCGCCGTGATCCTTATGCTACCGGCCATCAGGACCGCTCTCTTGATCTTGATCTTCTGCTCTATGATGATCGCATTATTGACGACCCCTTCCTGCAGGTTCCCCATCCCCGGATGCACAGCCGGATGTTTGTCCTGGCCCCCCTGGTCGAACTGGCACCGGAGCTCGAACACCCGACCCTGGGCCTCACCATGAAAGCGCTGAAAAACCATCTCCTGAGCGACCCCGCAGCCGGGATCGTCCATCAGGTTTTTCCGGTTGCTGAATCCCGGATCTGACATCATCATCTCCGGCAACCATACCCGTCCGAACGGCTATTCTCTCTCCGATTTTTTTTCAGACCGATATAAAATTGAATTAGACTTTTCCTTTCCCACGGCTATAATAGAGCTATGTGTAGAGGCAGACACCGAGACGATTCGGCCATTCCGCAGGTGAAATAGATGAGTCCGATCCGACTTTTCATCCTGGCGATTCTGTTCTATCTTGCCTGGCGGCTTTATAGCGGATCAACGAACAAGAAGTCGAAAAGCCGTCATGACCGGTCCCAATCTCCGGAGGTCAAGGATGTCCTGATGGAAGATCCGGTCTGCCACACCCTTATTCCAAAGGGACAGGCCATCAGACTACGCCACAAGGGCAAAACGTACTATTTCTGCAGCGAAAAATGCTGCGATACCTTTACCCGTGAATCGGGAGGACAAGAATGAAATTTTTTATCGACACCGCCAATATTGACGAAATCAAAAAAGGCCTTGAACTGGGCATGGTCGATGGTGTAACCACCAATCCATCGCTTATTTCCAAGGAACAGCGCCCTTTTTCCGAAATCCTGCACGACATATGCGCCATTGTCGACGGACCTATAAGCGCCGAGGTCGTCAGCCTGGATGCGGAAGGCATGGTTGCCGAGGCCAGGGAACTGGCAAAACTCAGCGATAATATCGTTATCAAGGTGCCGATGATCATGGAAGGCATCAAGGCGGTCAAGCGCTTGAGCGCGGAGAATATAAAAACCAATGTGACCCTGGTTTTTTCCCCTTCCCAGGCCCTGCTTGCCGCCAAGGCCGGGGCAACCTATGTCAGCCCCTTTGTCGGCCGTCTTGACGATATCTCCCAAAACGGTATGGATCTTATCGGTGACATCATGACCATCCTGCGCAACTACGGCTTCACCACTGAAGTCATTGTCGCCTCGATCCGCAACCCCATGCATGTGGTTGAATCCGCCCTCATGGGCGCAGATATCGCCACCATTCCCTACAAGGTCATAACCCAGCTGGCCAAGCACCCCCTGACCGATATCGGAATGGAAAAATTCCTGGCCGACTGGGAGAAACGCCAAAAATAATGTACTGCTGGAAGAGAATACCCATGCGCTGCCTGCTTCTACTGCTTGTCAGCCTGACGCTGCCCATGGTCGCGCAGGCAGCTCTGTATACCTATGTCGACGATAACGGATTGCGTCATTACACCAACGTACCCAATGATGCGCGGGCACGGGTTATCAAACTGTCGGACCATCGCAATGTACTCTCCAGGCCACGGGTCCGTATTACCCATACCCGGCACCCGGGCCGGCACCGGTCCACGGGTCGGCCTGCAACCACGCAAAGTCTGGAAAATCATATCCTTCGTGTCTCAATGGAGCACCGGGTCGATCCCCTGCTTATCAAGGCAATAATCAAGACCGAATCCAATTTCAACCAGTTTGCCGTTTCCTCCCATGGCGCCCAGGGGCTTATGCAACTCATGCCGGAAACGGCAAAAGACCTGCAGGTGACCGATCCCTTTGACGCCTATCAGAATATCTCCGCCGGTACCCGGTATTTCCGCAATCTGCTCGATACATTTTCCGGTAATATCCGGCTCAGCCTGGCCGCCTATAATGCCGGACCGGGCCGGGTTGCCCGTCTCGGCGCCATCCCCCGTATTCCTGAAACCATTGATTATGTACGTACTGTACTGCGCCATTACCGGGCATACAAACAGATGACCAATCGTCTCACGACATCCATTAACCTCAGGCGGCTGGTAACTGTCAATTAACAAGACCGCACTCTCCGACCAGAGCAAATGGGTCAGCTACAGATCATCATCATTCCCGTTACAACAAGAAAAAGATAGATAATCCGCAGATATGTCTGCTGGTTGACCCTTGCGGTTACATGGGAACCGGCAATCGTGCCCACGAGAACAAAAGGTGCTGTCACCAGAAAAATCCGCACCGTTACCAGGGTGGAAACGCCGGTCAGGGCATGGACAAAGGCCGTGACAATACTGTTGACCACAAAAAAACCGCTCAGGGTCGCCCTGATTTCCTCCTTGTTCCACCCGGCCAATGTGGTGTAGATGATCGCCGGCGGTCCTCCGGCGCTGAAAGCCGCTCCGATGGCACCGGTTAAAAATCCCGCCGCATATCCCCATTTTCGTGAAAGTTCAAGGGAACGGGGCCGAACCAGTAAATTGTAGAGACTGTAAGAAATAAGCAGCACCCCGATACAGAAACGGATGATACCGGCATCAACCCGCTGCAACAGGATCGCTCCCACAAGAACGCCGGGAATGGCGCCTGCAACAAGGGGCAGAATTTTTGTCCGGTCCAGATGGCGGCGAAGATGCAGAGCAAGGTAAATGGTGAGAATCAATCCATTGAGAATGCACAGCGGTACAGCAACCTTGATATCGAGAATCAGGCTTAAAAGAGGGATCGCCACCAGAGCTGAACCAAATCCGGTCAACCCCTGAACAAACCCGGCAGCCAGAAAAATAAATCCGGCAAAGAGAGAGGTAATCATAAACGCGACCCAAAAGAAAACATGGACCCAGCCACGGACAGGGGCGCAACTCTACCTGCCCCTTCACCGATTGTCAATGCCTTCTTTGATTACCTTTTTTCAAGTCCCTAAAGCCTGGTATCGACAAGACGGGCAGTGCGGATTGCCCGAATACGTCGTATGTTGTCTGTCTCTGAAATTTTTCGGTGCCCTGTGTTCATGAAAAGAAATTCCATACAAACGCTATCAAAAAATATCGGCTGCCGGGCCGCCTTTCTGCTGGTTTTCACCCTGCAGATTCTGTTGACGGCAGGATCCGGGGGCGCAGCCACATTCATCGTTAATTCCGGATTCGACGTTCAGGACCTGGAGCCGGGAAACGGGCTCTGTGTCGCCTATCTCGTGGTAATTATCCCGGCGGTTCTTCCCTATTGTACACTCCGCGGCGCCATAGAAGAGGCAAACGCACTGGCCGGTGATGATACCATCATCCTTGGGTCGGGAACCTATCGCCTCAGCCTGACAGGCCGGGATGAAGATCAGGCGGGCAGCGGTGATCTGGATATTACCGGTTCCGTCCATATTATCGGCTCCGGAGCCGATAAAACATTCATCGATGCCGCCGGTATTGATCGAGTTTTTGATATTTTCGGCCCTGAAACAGTCGTTACCCTGTCCGGGCTTTCCATCATTAACGGCAATCTGCCAAGCGAAGGCCTGCCGCACAGGGGCGGCGGTCTGCGCAACCAGGGACGACTAACAATCGACCATGTGATAATTTCCGCCAACACTCTTGCTGGCATGGATGGTAACGGTGGCGGTATCTACAATAATGGATATTGCTGGATTAACAACACAACCCTGCATGATAATGAGGCCGGGATGGGCGGGGCTATTTACAATGATGAAAACGGCCACCTGCAGGTGGCCGCGACCACCCTGGACCACAACAGCAGCCGGGGAGGAGGCGGCATCGTCAATAAAGGGTCCGCCCGGATAACCAACACGACCTTTTTTGCCAATACCGCCACCGGCGCCAACAGCCTGCCGGGAGGGGCTGTTCGTAATTCTGGCATGGCAACCCTGCTCCACTGCACCATTGCCGGAAATTCCGCCTCTGCCGGCGGTGGTGGAATTTATAATGACAATACACTTAGCCTGACCAATACCATTATTGCCGACAACGGGACCGACAACTGTCTGCTGCCTGGAGGCCTTATCTCGGAAGGCGGTAATCTGGACAGCACCACCACATGCGGCCTTTTTCGCAGGCCCGATGATATTTTTAACGCCAATCCCATGCTGGCGCCCCTGCACGATAACGGCGGCCCGACTCCAACCATGGCCCTTAAACCCGGAAGCCCAGCCATTGATGCCGGAATTCCTCAGGACCAGATTGCAACCGATCAACGCGGCCTGTCCCGGCCAAGACGAAAGGGTTTTGATATCGGGGCATTTGAGTTAAACAACTTTTCTCTCGCCCCCTGCATCATGCCCCTGCTCCTGTCCCCATAAACACATTGCACGCATTGAAAGGTGGCCTGAAATGAAAACGGTTTAACACACGCAGAAAGTACGCTTTCTTCTTGACAGCAAAAAGGATGCTGCAGTATTACAGAGGACACTTTACATTCTGTGCCGGAGTGGTGAAACTGGTAGACGCACTGGACTCAAAATCCAGCGAGCTTATGCTCATGTCGGTTCGACTCCGACCTCCGGCACCAGTAAAAAACAAGGCTTTATCCCGGAAGAAGTAGCGGGATAAAGCCTTTTGTATTTTGTAATTATTCCTTCCTGGGTATGGTACTCATCGATGATATGGGAAAGAACATGCTCTGCAAAGAGTAAAAAACCACAATGTGCTGTAGACAAATGAAGAAGTCATCCTTACGTTATTAGTCCTGCAGGTTTAGTTTACAGAAACAGATAGGCTTTTCCCCTGATACTCTGTAGTTCTCCTGCCGATTGTAAAATGATAGCAACACAGATCCTGCTTACCTATTTTTGCTGAAGGAAAGTTGTTATGACCATACTAAGCACCACGACCGACGCATCCCCGCTGCCCATATCCGACCAGGATATTTACCAGGCAATGAAGGAAATTCCCGGTTATCTCGACATCACACCAGGAGACTTTAAGGACCTGTACAGGATCGTCTATCGTCACACCCTGCAGAGAATCGCCCAATCCGTTACGGCCGAAGATATTATGACCAAAACGGTCATTACCGTGCGGCCGGAAACACCGGTTCAGGAGGCTGCCGATCTGATGGCGTCCGAGGGAGTATCGGGAATTCCGGTGGTCACCGCAGACATGCTTGTCGCAGGGGTGTTGTCTGAAAAGGATTTTCTTGCTCGGATGGGACCAAACGGCCCGAAAACGTTCATGGATGTCGTGGCCCGCTGTCTGATGGCACGAGGTTGCGCCGCCCTGGCAATCAGGGAAAAAAAGGTCGAGGACATCATGACCTCCCCCGCGGTGACCGTGAACCGAAAGACAAGCCTGCTGGAAATTTCCGCCCTTCTCAAGGAAAAGAAAATCAACAGGGTACCTGTCATCGATCGGCAGGGCTTTCTGGTCGGCATTGTCTCAAGAGAAGATATTATCCATACACCGCTGATCCAGGGTGATATGATCCGCCCGGAGGATGGCCCGGCTTAACATTTGCTTAACGTGAAAACCATGCAAGACTATTTCAACAAGATGAGAGGCTCAACCAAAAGTCCCCCCAGGGTGAGTCTCTCAGAGATCGCCTGGTCCTGGATCGGCGCCTTTCTGGGTATTTCCGCAGTGGCGGCCTTGAATTATAATCTGCTGGCGCAAACGGACCTGGTCATGATCATCGGCTCCTTCGGGGCGTCCGCCGTTCTGATTTACGGAGCCATCAAAAGTCCGCTGGCGCAACCGAGAAACCTCATCGGCGGCCATGTCATCTCCGCCATTATCGGGGTGGCATTTTACCATCTCTTCGGCGCCCATATGTGGCTGGCCTCCTCAATGAGCGTGGCAACGGCAATTGCGGTCATGCACGCAACCAAGACCCTGCATCCGCCAGGTGGCGCCACAGCCCTTATTGCCGTTATCGGCTCCCACAAGGTTCATGCGCTGGGCTATTTATACGCCCTGGTTCCGGCCGGACTCGGCGCCCTGGTGATGCTGATTGTCGCCCTGCTGGTTAATAATATTCCGAAAACACGCAAATATCCTGAATTCTGGTTTTGAACGGGACTGGTCCTCCGGAGCGAATCCGCATTTTCAGAGTACAGGGTTCCGTTGCACCCTGTTGTTGGAAGGTAGAGGCCACAGGTGCTGCAATCAGAATACCCTTTACAGCTGTTTTCTCTTTATCCCCAGGCAGTAGGGACTGTCCAGCCGATACACCCGTACCTTGCGGCTTCGCGGAAATTCCCGTTTGGCAAGAGTTTTCAACAGTCTCGTCAGCTCATCAATATGGACCAGATAAGTGTGCTCCTCATAGCCACGCTCCTGGACGGACAGGGTTTCCTCATCGACCTTGATAACAGTAATACCGCGATTACGTTTATAGGTCAGTATCTCCACCCCCTGAGTCGGTTCCAGCCCGCGAACAATCTGCCGGACCCGCTTTATGGCGGATTGGATATTGATAAGCGCCATTGTCGAAAAATTACCCGCCTTGTCAGTTCTTAAACGGAATATTATACTATCTTTTTCGGCGTTTACCTTTGCCCCAGAGCGGATCCTGGCCGAATCTGTCCAGCCACCACTCCTCGGCATCGTAGATATTGTTCTCGTTCGGGGCCAGGGGAAAACGATATTCCCGGCAATAGTCCATGAGCAACTCATAGGCCGCGGTCAACCGGTACATAACTTCCTCTTTCTCCTCATCACCGCCGGCAAGGTCGGGATGATGCTCCTTGCTGAGCCGATGATAGGCCCGCTTGATCTCGCCCAAGGTCGCATGATCACCAAGGTGGAGAAGGTCCCGTGCCTGCTCGATTGCCTGCCACTGCTTGCGGTTCACGCTTTTTTCCTTTTTTTCCAGCTCTTTTCCGTACCGGAAAGCAACCGTTTAATATTGGGAACATGCTTGAACCAAATCAAAATACCGATAAAGGCGGAAAGCAGGATCTTCCACGTCGCTTCCCCAAGGAGAAACAGCCACAGGGGAATGGCTGCCGAGGCCAGCAGGGAACCAAGAGAAACAAATCCGGAAAGGGCAACAGCCGCAATAAAGAGCAGCAGACTGAAGAGAACACTGAGCGGGGCCAGGTAGAGAAACACACCAAGGCCGGTGGCCACCCCCTTGCCACCCTTGAAACCAAGATAGACCGGATACATATGGCCAACAACAGTTGCCGCGCCGGAAAGGGCAATTATCAGGTTGCGGCCCTGCCCATCGCCGATGATCAGTGCGGTCACAAACATCGGAAAAAATCCCTTGCCCACATCCAGAAGCAGGGTCAAAATGCCCATCTTTTTGCCAAGCAGGCGGGCAACATTGGTGGCGCCAATATTTCCGCTGCCCTGGGTCCTGATGTCAATTCCGCTGGAGCGGGAAAGGAGCAGACCAAAGGGGACGGCGCCGACAAGATAGGACGCAATGATGAGGAATATAGCGGTAATACTCATAAATTATGCCTTGTTCTGTGTAAAGATAACGTCAAGTTCGCAGGCGGCGCCGTATGCTGCTATCTCATCCTTGAGTATGGAGACATAGGGGCAGTCAATCACAGCAAGCAGGCTGTTTCGCAACCGATAGACCGGTTGCGGGCCGCTGCCTGTTTCCTTTTCCAGAATATAGGGGAAAATCTGCGGCCGGCGGCAGACCTTGGGACGATTTTCATAGATTTGGCAGCGTCCCTGTCCCGCTTCCAGGTTCGGACAGCTTGAAGATTTTGGGAGAATCAGGCTCCAGCCGTCCCGCCAGTGAAACAGTCCGGGGGCCTTCCGTTTATAAAAAGGACGTCCTTCCACCACAAGAGGGGGCTCTGTCCGGGCAGTACAGCTCCTGCTGTTTTTGGTGTCAAGGCGATCAGCGGCAAAGAGGTCTGTCTCTGAATCGGCAAGTGGTATTTCAAAAAACTCCTGCTTCATGGACGATGCAGGGCCGACACAGCAGAGATCACAGCCGCAGGGTGCGCAGAGCAGGCTGTTGATTTCCTCCAGCTCCCTGGTCAACACCTGTTGCAGGCAAAGGCTTGACAGGGTTGTCATGGCATCTACCTTGTCACCGTTTTCGCCAACGACCTTCACCTCGGGGACAGTGGAGTTTTTGATCGACTCCAGCATGCGCAAAGACCCTTCATGGCGGCGAAGAAGGCTACGTGGACGGGAATAGAGGGCAAACTGCGTTTCTATGGGTTCGGGCATTTCATCTATCACTTCCGCCACCGTGGCAAAGGGACCGGTGAGAAATATAAACTGAAGCATGGAGACAAGCGGTAGCACCGGATGGCGCAACAGTTCCATGCCGGCGGCCAAGCGCGCTTTATCAATTTCCGGACAAAGGTTGTTCATGGATGTACTGTATACACAACCGTTGGCTGAAAGACAAGTTCCCGCCCTTGCCTGTAAACCAACTTCACGGATTTCCGGTCCGGGCTCTGGGGCTGATCCGGCGCCGGTTTTTGCTTTACAGCAGGCATCAACATGATTATTTGTAGAAAAGACATTGTGTTTATCCAAACCAGACCATATTGATCTCCCATGGCGATAAAAAAAATTTTCACATACCCGGAACCGGTCCTGCGGCAAGAAGCCCGGCCGATCACCGTTTTTGACGAGGCCTTGAAACAACTGGCGGCCGACATGGGTGAAACCATGTACGATGCCCCGGGGGTAGGCCTGGCGGCCAACCAGATCGGCGTGCTTAAACAGATCGTTGTCGTCGATATCAGCAAAGACGAAGAAAAAAAGGAATTCATCGCCCTTGTCAACCCTGTCATTTCCAAAGGAGAAGGCTGCGTCGCCGGGGAAGAGGGCTGCCTGAGCGTGCTTGAATACGAAGCCAAGGTTGAGCGATTCCAGAAAATCCATGTAGAGGCCCAGGATCTTGACGGTAAACCCATTTCCTTTGATGCCGAAGACCGGTTTGCCCGTATCATCCAGCATGAAGTAGACCACCTGCGCGGGACCCTGTTCATCGATCATCTCAGCACCTTAAAGCGAAATCTGTATAAACGAAAACTGAAAAAGATCCTCAAGGCACGGCAATGAAACCACTTCGCATTGTCTTCATGGGCACACCGGACTTTGCGGTCCCGGTACTCAATGCACTGATCGATGGCCCGGACAGGGTCATCGGGGTTGTCTGCCAGCCGGACCGGAAACGCGGGCGCGGCAAGAAACTGATGCCGCCTCCGACCAAGGTTATCGCCCAGGCAGCCGGCATTCCTGTTCTACAGCCAACCAATATTCGGACAGATGATTTTCTTGAAGAGGTAGGGGCCCTTGCCCCGGATGTGATTGTCGTTGCCGCCTATGGAAAAATTCTTCCCGGAAACCTGCTCAACCTGCCACCCATGGGCACGATC
>Ga0256831_1000615_pt1 | contig 18527 bp, 14 predicted proteins | sample 132544metaG_FD_189087 | JGI IMG/M metagenome (GOLD analysis project Ga0256831, IMG submission 189087) | Hydrothermal vent microbial communities from Lau Basin, Pacific Ocean - 132-544 | ecosystem: Environmental > Aquatic > Marine > Hydrothermal vents | place: Pacific Ocean: Lau Basin | collected... | reverse complement strand
TTTAATTGATTATGACTATGGATTCCGAACGTCTTTGTGCTTTCTAACTTTTGTGGCAGGTTGTTTTGCTACAAAGGTATAGAGCTTCAGGAAAAACATTAAGAGATATAATAGATCTTTATTATTACCACTTAATAATTAAAGACTCATTTCCCCATCCAAGTTGAGATATATTTCATCATAAAAAATACACTTTTTAGCCGAGAAATACTAAGCCCGCATATTCATTGAATATGCGGGCTTAGTATGAACAATAATAAGTTCAGAACTTATATCGTAATATCTATTTGCATGTAAATGCTATTTCGTAATCAGCAACAAGCTTAGGGTAATAACATGCAATAAGTCCAAGACAGTCTCTGTTGGAAGGTTCTGATTTGGTTAAGATTTTTTGATGATAGTACTCTCCACTATTGAGATTCTCAGATGAATTAGAAATCCCATGTTTTACATATTTCTTATCCAGCTTTTCAACTCCAAAATGAGATGATTGACACCGGTACTGCAGGTTAAGGTTATCTCCAAGAACAATAAAATTCTTTCCATCTTTATCAGTATCAACAGCAACTCTTATAATCTGGTTGGAGTTTTGATAAGAGATAAGAAAGGTAGGTATAGCAACTTCGTTTATTACTACAACTTCAGCAGTTTTCACAACAGAATATTTTCCTAAGGCACTATGAGTATCACCTTCTCTAACAACATTTTCTGCCATCATGGCAAAACTTGTAACAACACTAATCAACGTAACAAATAATAACTTTTTCATGGCTCTATATTTTAATGAATAAATAAATAAATTTTTCAGTTTCATTAAAGCATACTTTGTGCCACAATTCGTATTTGTCTCATAAACTACACGTTACAGGTCATGCACAGAAGGCAGTACAATATTGGAAATGTTCGGTAGTGGAATTTGATTGTCCAATACCGAACAAAAAAAGCCACTAAATTTATGGTAGCTTAATAATTTATTGTGAAGAAAATAGTAGTTTTCTAAATATACTCAGCCAGATTATGGGATTGCATATAGTTCCTAAACTCGAAGGCCATTTTATGTGACATATCGCCAAAGATACATTTTTTGAAAGGGCAGACAACTTTATTACCAAGGCAGATGTGCGTATCAATAGTACCTTCAATAGCTTCATAGATATCGAGTAGAGTAATATCTTCAGGAGCCATTTTTAATTCAAAGCCTCCTGAGGGGCCTCGATTAGAAGAGATAAATCCCTCCTTTGCCAGACGCTGCAAAACTTTAGCCACATGATGTCGCGAACTGCCAATGAATTCGGAGATTTGTCCAACATTTAGTTTTACATTTGAAGTTGCAATATAAACCATACTGTGCAACCCAATAGCTGATGCTTCAGAAAGTGATACAAATTGAGCCATGATTGTGCTAATCAGAATTTAATTACTCAAATATAGATAAAAGGAAATTAAAAAAAATATTTATCTAATAAATCGGTGTGCTTTTTTGATTAAACAAACATAACAGTAGTCACAGCTAAATATTATTGGCTATTATTTATTTTTCCGTTACTCATGTTAATTATTCTATCAGCCACCTCGTCAGCTTCATTGTCATGGGTTACCAATATCACAGTGCCTCCGTTAACGTTGTACCTCTTCAGGTGGTCGATTACCTCTTTTGCATTTTCAGGGTCGAGGTTTCCTGTTGGCTCGTCTGCAAAGATAACATTCGGATTCGTGATAAAAACTCTGGCAAGTGCTGCACGTTGTTTCTCCCCTACCGACAACTCCGATGGTTTATGATTAAGGCGATGAGCAATATTTAGTGATTCGGCTATCTCAACAGCCATCTCCTTTGTTACTCTATTTTTATTTAAACGTTGCGAAATAAGTATATTTTCAAGTACCGTGAGGTAAGGTAATAGATGGTATGACTGAAATACAAATCCGATATGATTAGCCCTAAACGCTGCCCGCTCCTTCTCACTTTTGTTATAAACTGATACGTTATCTATGATAACTGTTCCTGATGATGGATTCAGCATACCTCCCAAGGTAAAAAGCAGCGTTGACTTACCACAACCACTATGCCCCTTAATCAGCACAAACTCTCCCTTTTCAATTGTCAGGTCAACTTCATTCAATGCAATAACATTCCTCTTGCCTGAGCGAAATATCTTTGTTATTTTTTCTGTTTTTATCATTTTCTCTCTTTTTCGTAAGCTTTTCATCCTAGACAACTATAACATTATAAACAGTTTTCCGGTATTTTCACAAAGTCGATACTTACCAATTCCTCAAAACTTCTGTTTCCCTTTTACCTTCTAACCCTACTCCTCCTTCAGCATATCCGCCGGTTCACGACTGATTGCAAACACTACCGGGATTAAAACCGACAGCATTGCAAAGAGGGGTGCTAAACCAATTGACCAGTATAGAAGAGTGATAATTGGCTTAACAGACTTTGCTGTAACTTTAAACACTCCGGGACCAAATTCAACAGCGAGATATGTACCAACGACATAACCAATGAGTGCTCCAACAATTCCCATTACCAATGCCCGTGCAAAAAAGAGCCCTGCAACACGACCGGTTCCAAAGCCCAACGCCCTTAAAACACCTATCTCAAGCTTACGCTGCATCACATTGATCATTGATGTAGTGCCTATCCAGATGGCAGAGAGGATTAACAACACAGGTAACAGAATAGCAAAGTAGTTATCCATCATTTTACGCTGACGCTCACGAGCAACAGCAATGGTACGGTTCATGATAACCTTTGTGTTTGGCAAATCCTTTTCAAGCTGATCCCTCAAATCTCCTAATGGGTCATCACCCCCGGTAGAGCACATACAGTTAAGTGCCATTATCTCACTTATAGCCCCCTTCTTATTCAGTAATCCTTGCAGGTTGGCAAGAGAGAAGTATATTCTCACATCATCGTTTGAACCGGTCTCGGCGAGAGTTCGCTCCACAGAGTACTTTCTGCCAAGAATATCTATTTCATCTCCGGTATTTATCTCCATCTCCTGCGCTATCTCATAGCCCACATAAACTTTACTATCAGGAATAGCAAAAATCATCTTACTTTTCTTCTTTCCCTTAGGATTCAGTTCATCAGGTGAAATGCCTGTCAATAATACATCCAAGCCGTTCCAGCTAATTTGCTTGTGAAGAGTAGCAGTAAGGTGAGCATAGAAAAAGGCTTTTTTAGCAACCAAATCATCTACAAACTTTTCCGGCATTGTGATGTCAGAATAACCCGATATCCAGAAATCATTCATATTGGTTGAGTCGGGGATAATACGCAGATTAAACCCCATATCGCGGGTAAGCACCCTCGTCTCATTCTGCGACGCTTTTGTCATCACCACAAAAAACACAACAATCGCCACTGCTGTAACCACACCCAATACACCAAGTAAAAAATTTCCTAATCTCTGTTTTATCTCCTTAAAAAACAGAAATCCTCCTCCGGCTCCCCCATGGGAGAGTGATTCAGGCTGGCTATTTCTTTTGTTCTTGTCCATAAAAATATTTTTTCAATATTTACCAATAGCATGATCCTAAACCACACCCTCGGTTTATTATAGTTTCTCTCTCCCTTCAGGGTAAGCTTAGGGTGGAGATTTCCCTACTACAACTTCATCTTAACACCCATACTTAGAATTGTTCCATAATCGGGATATCCCGGTACTGTTTGGAAAGGTTCATTAAAAAGATTCTTAACCTCAATGAATAATCTTATTTTTTTGTTTGAGCCCAAAGTGTATCCTGATGTAATGTCTACATTAAAGAACTCGCCCAATGGAGCTTTGCCAAACTGTTTCAGATAGGTTTTGTCAACAAACCGGTTGTTTTTGTACGCTCCGGTGTAGTTAACAAACAGATTAAAATCAAACCTTGATTTTTGCACATTACAACCTATATTGGCTATAAACAGGGGAGTCTCATCATCCTTCGTCCAATCTTTAGTTCCTTTAATTTCTCCCTTCATTGCGGTGATATTCGCAAACATGTACAGCCATTTTAACACTGGTGTTTTTGCATCAATCTCAACACCAAAGTTACGTTTATCCCGGTTAGTATAAAGTTCGATAATATCTCCGTTATCCAGCTCCAGAGTTTTTCCACTGTAGTCAATCGCATCTCTTCTCGACACAAGAAAGCCATTCACTGTTAACGAGCCTGAATTGTGAAATTTCTTAATTATCCCGGCATCTATATTTGTTCGCTTCTCATTTTCCGGTCTGTCGCCACCATCTGTTATTGCTCCGGTACGTGGAGTGACAATTCCGGCACTTACATTTCCATGAACAGAGACAAGTGCTCCAACAGTGCGGGTAACGCCTGCCGAGGCCTGCCACACAGGCGACTGCCACTCGTTAGTTATTGGCTTAACTTTTGTAAACTTACCTCCGGAGCCTTCAATTCCAAAGCCTCCCCACTGCTTGTAATACTCCTGACTTATCCTTACACCTCCATCAACTAACCACTTGCCCCACCGTTGCTGGTCGGTAATTACTGCCGACCAGGTATGTACATCAGCAGGATTGCCGTAGTAGTACCGCTTACCGTTTGGAGAAACCCAATGGTTGTAAAGTAGACCAAATCGAAAAACATTTGCTAATGATAGCTTCCAGGCATTAAGCTGGTTAATCGTTAGTTCATTATCCTTTTCGTAATAACTATCCCTGTCACCGGTTTTCAGGTTCTCAACAAAATATTTGGGGTTTCGATATGAGTAGTTTACCTGCAACTCACCTGAATATGTTTCATTTGGCCTGTACTCTGTTTTTGAACTAATCATAAAGGTGGTTAATGGCGTGTATTTCTCCTTTTGATTTTTAAGCTTAGCAGCTGCTGGGGCAACAGGCTGCACCAACTCCCGGTTACCATCCATAAAAAATAGTTTTACAGATGTATTAATCTTATCATTTATCTTCCAGCCAATATTACCATTAATATTCATTATGCGCTCATGACCATTTCGATAATCAGAGCCATTAGTACCAAAGAGCTGGACCCCCGTAGAGTATTGAAATTTCTCTGTTGAATTACCGTGGATAACACCTGCGTTAAAGTTATTTAGTGAACCGTACTTCAGTGAGATGTCTGTTTCCCTCTTGTCAAATTTCCGGCTGACAACATCAATAACTCCCGCTAGAGGAGAGAGACTTTTCAAAAGAGCTGATGCCGAACGGTCAATCTTTATCTCCTGAATATTACCCGAATTAAGAAAATAGGTTGTCTCGTAAAACTCTTTCTGCCAAACACCATCAATAGAGTATGTGGGATAAGGGTATGTTTGACCCCTAACAGAGAAGAACTGCTTAATCTTTCTTCCCCTCGACTCGATAAGAGCACCGGGTAGATACTTCATTGCATCTACAAGGGTTACCGCACCAAGATTAGAGATATCTTCAACTGTAATAATCGACGAAGATGCCTTTAGTGATACAGGCTCTGCTACCAGATTATTAAGTATTCTCTGTTCAGCACCTTCACCTACAACAGAAACCTCACCAAGACTCCTGTTTTCAGAAGAGAGGCGAATATTCAATGAAATATCCTTACCTGAATTTACCCGTACATTAAGCTTCTCGGTACGAAATCCAACTACCGAAACCGATATAACATACCTGCCCGGCTTAATATTTCTAATTTCAAACCGACCATCTGCATCAGTAACCGAGCCTCTACTTACTGGCAGTAAAAGAACATTAGCATCAGATATGGGCTTATTGCTCGTCTTATCAAAAACATAACCCGAAACAGATTGCTGAGAATATGCAGCTATCGAAAGAGACAGCAGAAACAGTACTACTCCTCTTCTAAAAAAATATCCTAAATTCATACAACAAACAGATTTTATACAACAACCTTTAAACCATCAATAATTTTTTATAAAAATATCACTAATAATTGATATTAGAATATTTTGGGATACAAAATACTATAAGGGGATAACCTGAACATATAAATAATCTAAGCAGGCACGTAAATATAGAAAAATCATAGCTTATCGCATTTAAATAATTTTTTCAGCATATATAAAAATTAGACTATTTTTACAAAAAAAACATTGTGATTGAGATTGAAGACCTTCATAACAAACAGACCTTCACAAAGGAGTACATTGCAGAGATGCTCTCTCTTTCGGGTGAGAAGAGAAAGATGATGCTAAAAGAGGCGGGAGAATTTCATGTTAAGCAGCTTGGCAAGAAAGTTTTTTTCAGGGGGCTGATAGAGTTCTCAAACTACTGTACGAAAGATTGCTACTACTGCGGAATACGAAAAGATAACAGAGACATTAATCGTTACGACATAGATGATGAGGCCATCCTGAATGCTGCGAGATTTGCCCACGAAAACAGATACGGCTCACTTGTTCTTCAGTCTGGCGAACGCAACGACAGTATGTTTACAGAGCGAATAGCAAAACTGCTAAGAGGAATAAAAAAGATAACAAATGGTGAATTGGGTATAACCATCTCGTTGGGAGAGCAGACGAGAGAGATATACAAAGAGTGGTTTGAGGCAGGTGCTCACAGGTACCTTTTAAGGATAGAGTCATCTGATGAAGAGCTATACTATAAAATTCATCCCCGGGACGAAAAGCATAACTTTCAAACAAGATTAAACTGTCTGCACACACTAAAGGAGCTGGGTTACCAAACCGGTACAGGGGTAATGATTGGGTTGCCATTTCAAACTTACGAACACCTTGCCAACGACCTGCTGTTTATGAAGGAACTGGATATAGATATGGTGGGAATGGGTCCGTTTATTGAGCATCACGACACTCCCCTCTACAAATTTAAAGAGCAACTATGGCCTCTGCAACGCCGTTTTGAAGTTTCCCTGAACATGATAGCAGCTCTACGCTTCGTAATGCCCGATATCAACATTGCAGCAGCTACAGCCCTTCAGGCTATCGACCCCATGGGGCGCGAAAAGGCTTTGCAGGTGGGTGCAAATATCATTATGCCAAACATCACACCTACTGTGAATCGAAAAAACTATCTGCTGTACGAAAACAAACCGTGTACCGATGAGGGAGCTGACGACTGCACCAACTGCTTGAAGATACGAATAGAGATGTCAGGACGGGAAATAGGATTCTCGGAGTGGGGCGATTCGAAACACTATAAAAAGCCCCTCTCAATCCCCCCTAAGGTGGGAAGAAAATGAACGCTAGATTGCTGTAAATACAAAATCTCTTAATCGGTAATGTCTTTGAATAAAGATGATGCTACGGAGTTTGTTTTTGGCTAAATCAACCGATTGTAATTTTTGCTCTTCCTCATTTGGGGGGAGTTGGAGGGGGCTGTCAGATATCCAGCTCTACAATGGTTATTCCACTACCACCGTACTGAACATGTTCATCTCTGAACGATTTCACAAAAGGCATTGTGCCGAGGTACTCCCTAATCATCTGGCGAAGTATACCGTCACCTTTACCGTGAAGTATCTTTACCGTTGAGGTTTCGGTAATTACCGCCTCGTCAAGGTGTTGAACAGCCTTCTCAATTGCTTCATTGGCGCGCATTCCACGAATATCTATGTCGGGTTTGAAGTTTAGCTTAGTGTTGCGAATTCGTTCGGCTACACTGTTTGCCGCAGGCGACTGACTCTTCTCTTTTACCTGTTTTTTGAACGCATTACTGCTGAGCTTCTCAAGACGTGTAAGCTTAACCGTAGTAACCATATTGCCAAAACCCACAACAGCCTCTTTACCTGAAACACTAATCACCTCACCCGGTACAGGCTGATTGGATAGTTTCACAAAGTCACCCATTCGGATGATTCCATCGTCTTTTGATGATTTTTCTTTTTTTTCTAATGATGTTTTTGCTGACTGCTTGTTTGCCTTACGTTTTTCCCGCTCTTTCAGTTTCTCTATCTTCTTGTCTATCTTGCTATGCTCTTCACTCTCGGCCTCCTGAACCTTCTCCTTTTTAAACTTCTCCAACTCATGTCTTGCGGTTCGTGTCTTCTCTTTTTCAGCTTGCGATTCCCGAATAGACTTGATTGTGTTTTCTATCGTTTTATTTGTTTCGGTAAGTAGCTTGTCAGCCTCCATCTTTGCCTGCTCCAAAATCTCTCTTCGCTCTTTTTTAACATCTTGCAGAGCTTGCTGGTATCTACTCAACACATCGGACAGCTTATTGTCGTTAATACGTATGTTGTTACGTTTTTTCTCCCAGTATCGTTTGTCTCTGACTATCTCACGGAGGTGTTTGTCAAAGTCGATGTGATCCTGCCCGATTTTCTCCTTTGCTTCAGTAAGGATACTCTCTGCCAGCCCTATTTTATGAGCAATCTCAAAAGCAAACGAACTTCCCGGCTGGCCAATCTGCAATTTAAACATTGGCTGAATACGGTGTGTATCAAATAGCATTGCTCCGTTTTCAATGCCATCACTTTGTGCAGCAAAATGTTTCAGATTGGTGTAGTGGGTTGTTATCACCCCATACACACCCTGCTTGTTCAGCTGTCCCAGAACAGCTTCGGCAATAGAGCCTCCTAGCATAGGCTCTGTTCCGGTTCCAAATTCATCAATCAGCAGCAGGGTTTTTGAGTTGCTGTTTTTGGTGAAGTATTTCATATTCATCAGGTGTGAGCTGTAGGTACTGAGGTCGTTCTCAATACTCTGTTCATCACCCATGTCGATAAAGATATTATTAAAGAGACCCATCTCCGATTTCTCATCCACAGAAACCAGCAGCCCGCATTGAAGCATGTATTGCAACAATCCCACTGTTTGTAAGCATACTGATTTGCCTCCTGCATTTGGCCCTGAGATTAGCAGTATACGTTTAGCCGGAGCCGTTAGGTGAATGTCAAGCGGAACAACATCTTTGCCCGATGCCGAGTGTTGCAGATAGAGCAATGGGTGAACAGCATTGTCCCATTTGAAGTCTGTTTTGTCGGTTATCTTTGGCAGGCAGGCATTCACAGAGATGGCAAATTTTGCCTTTGCTCGCATGAAATCAATCTCACCCAGAAAATGAAATGAGCCTTTAAGCTCTTCAATATAGGGTCGAATTACATTTGCTGTTTCCACAAGAATCTTCACAATCTCGCGCCGTTCAGCGTACTCCAACTCTCGTACCTCATTGTTTATCTCAACCACTTCGGCCGGTTCGATAAATGTAGTTTTTCCTGTTGCAGACTCATCATGGATTATCCCGTTTATCTTTCGTTTGTATGCTGAATTAACTGGAATAACAGCCCTTCCGTCACGAATGGCAACTGAGACATCGCTGTTAGAATAGCCACTCTGTTTAATCTGTTTCAGAATGCTGCTAAGCTTTCCGGAGATACTGCTTTGCTTTCTGCGTATCTCCTTTTTAATGCGGAACAGCTCAGGAGAAGCATTATCTTTCATCTTCCCGTACTTATTCAAGATTGAGTCAATTTGCTTAATCAGAAAAGGAAATGTCATAACCTCCTTTACCTTCTCCTTCAGATAGGGATATTCGCCATCCTCCTTATTGCTGATGAATTTTGTGATGTCAATAATTGAGGATAGTGACTGTTTCAGCTCAAACAGCTCTTTTTCCTCCATGAACTGACCTTCGATCCTGATTCTTGTTAGTGGTTCACGTACATCAATGAAATGGCCTATTGGGAATTGCTCTTCATCGGAGAAGAGGTGAGTGAATTCAGCAGTCTGATTCAACAATATTTTTATTTGCCCGAAATTTGTGTGATACCGCATGTTGTCAACCTCCTCTTCGCCAAGAGAGCTGAGGCAATGCTCTTTTACCAACAATCTTATACTGCTGAATTTTATCTTCTGTTCGAAACTTTCGGGATATATCACGTTCTGTTTTTTTACAAAAATAGAATAATAAACGGAAAATATTTTATCAGCAATATTTACGAATATTTATTACTCAATAAAAGTTTTTTGAAAATAATGGTGATAAACTATTGACATTGCATCGATTTGTCCTTACATTTGTTTTACAAAATCGGATGAGGCTCTTCTGATTTCCAAATACAGAAACATTCGGATGTGTGTAAGGTTTAGGTTAGTTTATTTTTTCTTCAGAATGTTTCTTTGCCTGCCATCTCTTGGCAGGCTTTTTTCATGTGGTTTTTATTGACAAAGGGCTGAGCCCCACATTAATTTTCTACTGTGGATTTTTGCTGTAGTTGTCCGTTCTTAAAGATGAGTTTCTCTTTTAGCTTCTTGTTGTCACCATAAACATACTGCTCGCCACTAAAAAGTTTTCCGTTTACAAAAAAGCCTTTCTTCTCTATTTTTCCATCCAATGTGTATATTGTGTGGTTTCCTGTACCTGTAAATTGTGACATCTTTCTTGCAGGCAGTTTGAAGGTGTCCTTGTTTTGCCTGTTTACTGAGTGGGCAAACTTTCCGTTTTCGTATATACGTTCAGAGACTAACAAGCCTGAGTCGTTGTACATCTTCAGAGCACCTGTCGTTTTGCCTTTTTCCCATATTCCGGTATATTTTACATTGCCGTTTTCGTAGTAATATTTTTGTTCTCCTGTACGCTTACCTTTTTTGTCATAATTCCAGTCGTACGCCATCTGACCGTTTGTATGGTAGTAGTTGTATTGTCCTTCCCAGTGATCAATGTTCCAATAGCCCTTTTCAGATACTGCTCCCGATTCATAATAGAATTTAGCATGTCCAATAGGTTTGCCATTTTTATATGTTATCTCATGTTTTATCTTCCCTGAAGGAAAATAGCTAATCCAGACATCATTTTTTATTCCGTTTATGTAGACACCTTTTTCAACAACCTTTTTTTTGCCGGGGCTGAAAATAAGCCACACCCCTTGCTTTTTGTTGCTTTTATCTCTATGGTTTACCGTGTCGTTCTCAAATACTTCAAACGACTGTGAGAAGGAGGCTGCAGAGATGAAAAATATATATACTAATACGGCTATTTTCATTGAAATGATTATAACATTTGTTGTTCCCTGATTTTGTTTTACGTTAAGAAATTGTAAAATGTTATAGTTATCGCGAAAAAATATTTAAAATAGAATTATATTTACGGGAAATAATTGAATACTAAGATGGTAAAAAAGAAGAAAAAAGTAAGATCGATAAAAAAGTCGGAGCTCAAGCAGTTAATTATCGACCTATTTTCGAAATATCCAAAACGCACATTTAACTACAAGCAGGTATCCGGACTTTTAGAGGTTAAGAATCGTACCAGTAAGCAGATGGTTCAGATTATCCTGATAAAGCTTTTTGAGGATGGACATTTAACCGAACTGTCAAAAGGTAAGTTTAAGCTGATATCGAGAGGAGCCTATGTTACCGGAGTTATTGACATGACTAAGAAGGGCTCAGCCTATCTGGTGATGGAGGAGGAGGGGGAGGATATTTTTATCTCCCAATCGAATATGAACAAGGCTCTAAATGGAGATACCGTGAAGGTTCTTCAGTTTGCCAAAAGAAAGCATCATCAGCCGGAAGGTGAGGTGGTAGAGATACTGAAGCGTAAGAGAGAAACGTTTGTTGGTGTTGTTGAGATTTCTAATGGTTTTGCATTTCTTGTGGTTGATTCCAGGGATATGAACCATGATATTTTCATTCCGTTGAAGTCTCTTAATGGTGCTGATAATGGGCAGAAGGCTATTGCTAAAATTACCGAGTGGCCCAAGAAAGCAAAAAATCCTATTGGTGAAATTGTTGAGGTGTTAGGTAATGCAGGAGATAATCTTACTGAGATGCATGCAATACTGGCGGAGTTTAATTTGCCTCATAAATATCCAGATGAGGTAATTGCTGCTGCTGAAAAGATTGATGCAGGCATCTCTGCTGAAGAGATAAAGAAGAGGAGAGATTTCAGGAAACATGTTACCTTCACTATTGACCCCCATGATGCAAAGGATTTTGATGATGCTCTTTCACTGAATAAGCTTGATAACGGCAACTGGGAGGTGGGTGTGCACATTGCTGACGTAACTCATTATGTAACGCCAAAATCTATTATTGAGGATGAGGCGTACGACCGTGCTACCTCTGTTTATCTGGTTGACAGGGTTGTGCCTATGCTGCCTGAAAGGCTTAGTAACTCAATCTGCTCACTACGACCTCATGAGGAGAAGTTATGTTTTTCTGCTGTTTTCGAGATGGATGATTCTGCTCGTGTGATAAAGAAATGGATTGGTAAGACAGTGATATATTCTGACAGGCGGTTCACTTATGACGATGCACAAAAAGTTATTGAAACAGGTAAAGGAGATCTCTCGGAAGAGATACTGACTCTTGATAGTCTGGCGAAAAAGTTGCGAGATCAGCGGTTTAAACATGGTGCTATTGCCTTTGAGAGGGTTGAGGTGAAATTTAATCTTGATGGTGAAGGAAAACCTTTAGGGGTCTTTTTTAAAGAGTCGAAAGATGCCAATAAGCTTGTTGAGGAGTTTATGCTATTGGCCAACAGAGAGGTTGCTAAGCTGATAAATGAAAATGAACTCTCAGAGCATAAAAGTGCTAAACCAAAAACTTTTATCTACAGGATACACGATGTTCCTAATCCCGATAAGTTTGAAACATTTTCAAAATTTATTAAGCGTTTTGGATATGATTTGAAACCTGAGGGTAAGGAGCAGGTAAGCTCGGCAATAAATAAAATATTAACTCAGGCACAAGGAAAGCCGGAGCAGAATATTGTTGAAACCCTTGCTGTACGAACAATGGCTAAGGCTGTCTATTCAACTCATAATATTGGCCATTACGGACTATCTTTCAAGCACTATTCACACTTCACTTCGCCCATACGTCGCTATCCCGACATGATGGTACACAGGTTGCTTGAAAGGTATCTGGCAGGCGGAAAATCTGTTGATGCCGAAGAGTATGAAGCGAAATGTAAGCATAGCTCAGACATGGAGCTATCGGCAACTGAAGCCGAAAGAGCATCAATCAAATATAAGCAGGTTGAGTTTATGCAGGATAAGCAGGGGATGGTTTTTGATGGTGTTATTTCAGGTGTTACCGAATGGGGTATTTATGTGGAGCTGGTAGAGAATAAGTGCGAAGGAATGATACCGATACGTGACCTAGATGATGATTACTACCATTTCGATGAGGATAACTATCGTTTGGTGGGTCGAAAGTACAACAAGAAGTATCAGCTTGGAGACTCATTGAAAGTGATGGTGGCCAGAGCTAATCTGGAGAAGAAGCAGCTTGATTTTGCTTTGCCCGATCCTGCACTTGAGGTTTCAGGTGAATTCAGGGGAGGGAAGTAGGATGTTGAGCGATATGGGATGTGAGGATTTGGGGATGTAAGGATGTAGGATGAGGATGTTGGGATGTGATGTGAGGATGTAGGGCTTGAAGATTCGAGGACTCTCATTTCTCAAATCCTGGCTAAATATTATTTTGAGGTGCTACGAGAGATGATATCTTGATGTTTATTGGTAATAGAAATAAGCCTTGACTTTTTTGCCTGTCCCGCATAGCGGGATTTCGTTGGCGCCTGTCCCGCACAGCGGGGTATCAAGACAAAAATGAAAGGTGTATCAAAGTGATGCCTGAATAAGTTATTAACAAATATTCATATTCAGAAAAATGTATTTTTAAAGAGAAAAACTAAACCCAGCATATCAAAATAAAATTTAGTCCAAATCCTCAGCTCCACGTCGAATCCAAATAACTTTATTACTTTTGCACTTGATTTTATTTTCACAAGTTTACAGAGAGTTACTATGCCGATTAAAATCCCCGATAACCTTCCTGCACGTTCAATACTGGAGGGTGAGAATGTTTTTGTGATGACTGATGAGCAGGCTGTTCATCAGGATATTCGTCCATTGCGTATATTGATTTTTAACCTTATGCCTCTGAAAATTCAAACAGAGACACATCTGTTGAGGTCGTTGTCAAATTCGCCTTTGCAGGTTGAGGTTGAACTGTTGATGACCGACTCATACACCTCAAAAAATACATCTCTGGAACATTTGCTGAGTTTCTACAAAACTTTTGCCGATGTTAAAGACTTGAACTATGACGGACTGATTATTACCGGAGCACCGGTTGAGCTGATGGAGTTTGAGGAGGTTGCATACTGGAATGAGCTGACAGAGATATTGGATTGGAGTAAAGAGCACGTTACAAATACGTTTCATATTTGTTGGGGTGCACAAGCCGGACTGTTTCATCATTACGGAATCAAAAAGCATGAGTTGAAAAAGAAACTCTCGGGTATCTACAAACACAGACTCATTATGCATGATGAGCAGTTGGTGCGGGGGTTTGACGACCTATTTATGGCACCGCATTCGCGGTATACAGGAATTAGTAAAGAGAACATAGAGAGTTGTGACGAACTTACTGTACTGGCTGAGTCGGAGGAGGCAGGAGTTTACCTTGTAATTTCAAAAGATAAAAAACAGATTTTTGTTACCGGTCATTCGGAGTATGACCCATACACCTTGAAACAAGAGTATCAGCGTGATTTGAATAAGGGTTTGGAGGCTGAAAAGCCGGTTAACTATTTTCCCGATGATGATGATTCAAAAGAGCCATTGTCAACATGGCGAAGTCATGCGCACTTGCTCTATTCAAACTGGTTGAACTACTATGTGTATCAGGCAACACCTTTTGATTTGAGTAAGAAGGAAGATAAATAGCGGTAAACGGAGAGTGATGGTGAGACTATTTGCAACAGATTTAGATGGAACAATCTTCACAAGAGATGCGGGATTCATCCAGAAGGATATTGATGCACTGCATATATTGGGAGAAAAGGGTGTGGTTAGGGTAATTGCAACGGGCAGAACATTTAATTCGGCAACCGATATTATTCCTGCCGATTTTCCTATCGATTACCTTGTCTTCTCTTCCGGTGCCGGGGTTTACGACTGGAGAAGTAAAAAAATACTTCAAGTGAAACATCTTGGTACAGAGAGGTCGAAAGAGATAATTCCGGTTTTAACTGATAAAAATATCAACTTCACCCTGCATTGGCCAATACCTGAGAATCATTGTTTCTACTATTCCGGGGCAGAAAGTAATCACAGCGATTTCAAAAGATACTTATCTCACTACAAACAGTACGCATTTTCTATTCAGGATACTCTGCCGGAGAAGAACTATACTCAGGTTCTGGCATTCCTGCCTGATGCAACTGCGTACGAAGAGCTCACCGGCAGGTTTAATGAGATAAAGACAGTTAGAGCCACTTCACCTATTGACGGGAAGAGTGTGTGGATGGAGTTTTTTCATAGTGAGGTGTCGAAAGCTGAGGGGTTGAGGTTTGTTTGTAAGCTGGAAAAGATTGAGGATGACGATGTGGTTGTTTTGGGTAATGACTTCAATGACCTCGATATGCTGAAAGCTTATGAGGCTGCCTATGTGGTTAGTGAGGCTCCGGCAGAACTCAGAAATCAATTCCTTGTAGCAACATCGGCATATAGTGGTGCACTTAAGTACGTTGCTGAAAAGATATCTATCTTGTAATCTCTGCGTCCATAGGATGCCTAAGGCCCTCAGCCTGAACGAACATCGCTTTTACTGAGCCAATGAGAATTTTTGCCTCTACAATAATTGGTATTCTGTTTTTATCGTCAGTTACCCAAACGGTCATATCCTCGCCACTGGTAAATATTGTTCCTTCAACCAGCAGGGGTGAAAATTCTATACATTTGAACCTGCGCCCTTCACGGTTTTTAACTGTCTTCCTCCCTTTGTATCTGATGTACAAATTATAGGTCTTCCCGTCAAGAATCATGTTTATAGGAATTTTATCACCCGGACTATATTTTCTGAAATCAATATTACGAGCTTTATACACCATTGACAGAAGGTCGAATGAGCATTCGGGCCATGTTAGAACAGAATCTTTATACGGCTCATTATCTTTGCTTATTGATGTGTGAATAGTTCTCTCTACTCTGTTGAACTTGTAGTGGTGGTGAGATATGGTACTACCCTCCTTGGTTACTCTGTCAAACTCAAAAGGTTTAAGGTTTAGTGTGTCGACGTAAACTTCAAAACTGTCGCGGACTTTGAAAAGAAAGTCATAAGATTTATAGGTGCGGCCATAGGAGCGAATGAAATAAGATGGCCTCTCTTCATAGTTGTAATCATCAACTGAAAAGGATACTATTCCGGCATTAACCCAGATGAAGCCCCAGTTGTAATAGGCATTATAAATAACTTTCTCACCCCCTTGAAATGAGCTGTTCGCCTCCTTACATTGTCCGTTTACTGTAAGCAGGATGACGAACCAGCTGAATGTTAGTAGTAATAATCTCTTAAGCATAAAGTGTCAGCTACTTATTCACATCTCCTATCTTCGCCTCAATAGAGGCTATTTTTCCTGTAATCATATTACTCTTTCCTTTGCGAGCATCAATGTTAATTGTGCTGTAGATGCGGTCTGAAACTGGCTCAAGAATATTGTATGCGCCCTGAACAATTGCGAGTGCCTCCTCCATAGTTTCAGTCTCTATTGATGTTCCCATGGGGTTTAGTTTATAAGGAACTCCGCTTTCGTCGATATATTTTATCACCTTGCTTACATAGTTACTTACACTGCTACCCTTATCGGTAGGAAACATGGCAAAGTTTAACAGAATAGACATAATAATAATTTTAATTTTGGTTTCTTGATGATGAAGGTTTTCTGAACTCTTCAGAAAACTTATAGATATCAAACTCCTTGGGAACCCAGTCTGATATAACCTTATACCAGTTTGCACGCAGTGCGATTTTGCCGGGATAATAAATTATACTTTCAGGTTGAATCCGTTTTTTATAATTACCGGAGTCCCATTCGCCATTACGGTTGCTATCTGTAACTATTCGTAACATGTAACTTCCGGGTTTTAAGTATTGAAATGCTATTTTCCCATTTTTTGGCACGTATCCCTGCTGCACTATACTCTCTTTAGCATTAATCACTTGCAGTAACCAGTTTTCTCCGGGTGACTCAAGCTGAACAAAAAATTTGCCATACTCATTCAAGTTTCTAATTTTAAATTTATTTTTGACAGGAAAATTTATCTTATGGTAGATATCTTCAATGGCGGCAGAGTCAATGGTCATCTCATACGAGCCTCCTGCATCCCATTTGCGCAGAATGTAATATTTCCGGATGTTTAATGTGTCTTGCCATAAATCAAATTTAACAGGCACCTGAATTGTATCTAACTTTTGAGTAAGGTGCACCGCAGAGACATCAAACCTGGTGGCAGGAGCAGGTAGCATAAAACTGTTGGCAGAATAGATATCCAGGTTACTCGAAAATTTCTGTATCTTCAGATGAGGTGGTTCCTCTTTCTTTTTCTTGCCCTTTTTCTCCTTCTTACTTATCGGTTTTTCGAAGAAATACATTGCAATTGTGTCAACCCTGTCAACAAGGTTTTTCAATGAATCTCTTACCGGATATGTTAGAGTAAATGAGAGTGAATCGCGATTGTAGAGTGTGCTGTCAGTTATCCAGATATTAAATGTATCATTAGTAGCTGATAGCTCTCGTATCATCCAGTCGTTGTTTGTCTCATGACCGGTGATACGGATGTCTAGGTCTTTCTCAAGTGTGCGGTTAAATATAAAAGAGAGTTTTGCTTTCTCCGGCCGGTCATCGTTTACTAGATATTGTTGTTTGTAATCCTGTTGAAACAGAAACATGAGCAGACTGTCGGGAGTGTAAAATAGTTTCTCTGATATTATTACCGAGTCAATAGTAAGCGAGTCAATATTTACAGATATTGAATCAATCACCTTACGATACTCAAACGACGGTACTACTATTGAATCGTACCATGAGATACGGTCGCCGGGTTGAGTGTGCTTATAGGAGTTGTTTTTATCGTCGAGGGCATAAACGTGGTATTTGCCGGGATGCACATTCTGAATAGAAAAATACCCCTTCTTATCGGTCTTAGCCATACGCACAGGCACTAAAGTCTCAAATGCGCTGTCAGCTAGGTTGTTGTACAACATTACCAGAATACCATCGGCAGGTGAGAGGTCTTCAGATTCGAAAAGATGACCCGACACCTGTAGCGAATCAACCGTTTCACCTGTGGAGAAAGAGAACCGGAAAGACGGAATAATATTTCCTTCATTGTTATCTTTAATGGCATTGCCAAAATCTAAAGTGTAGGTAACATTGGGTTGTAATTCCTCTTCAAATTCAATTTCAAGCACCTTGCCTTTAGTACTAACAAAAGGTTTCTTATTCATAGGGGGTGACATAACGAGTTTTTGACTTGCATTTTCCAGCTGAATAAGTTCATTAAACTCTATCTCAATCTTATCGCCAGTAAAATTTAGTGTATTGGGTTTAGGTTTTGACTCCTTAATAAACGGAGGCTCCTCATCTTTAGGCCCTCCACTAGGGAATCCCTGATTTGCACAGGCAACAATTAAAAGTAGTGCTGTGAGTATAGATACTGCCTGAATAATAATTTTTCTCATAAAGAGTCCGGAATAAAAAATATTTTCAAGGCAAATTTATAAAGATTAGTCATTCTTTAATTATTATTTTTAATCCTTTTCTATTTTCTGTAAATGCAAAATGGTTATTTGAGGCGTATATTGC
>Ga0256831_1000614_pt1 | contig 18530 bp, 1 predicted proteins | sample 132544metaG_FD_189087 | JGI IMG/M metagenome (GOLD analysis project Ga0256831, IMG submission 189087) | Hydrothermal vent microbial communities from Lau Basin, Pacific Ocean - 132-544 | ecosystem: Environmental > Aquatic > Marine > Hydrothermal vents | place: Pacific Ocean: Lau Basin | collected... | reverse complement strand
GAAAAATCATAACGCAGCATCAATTCATGTGAACCGGAACTATCATGTCTTAAATCAGACAAGGTATAGTCGTAAGAATAGCCTATGGCGAGTTGTTGATTCAAAAATAATTGAAACATGCCAATAACTGCATCTTCATGACGGTAACTAAAACCTATACCCCAACGTTCATGATATAAATTCATAGAAAAATCAAAAGACATGGGGGCATTAGGTGTATATTTAAAGACTAAACTCGGTTTGACTTTTACCACTTCATCCAAGTCAAATACATAACCGGCCATAAAGAAATAATGCCTGACTAACAATGCTTGTCCGCTTGATGTGGCACTAAAATTTTGGTCAAGAAGTCGTGGGGCTGAGATACCGATATAGTAATTATAGGTATAAAAATACAATCCTACACCGGCATTGGGTAAAAACCGGTTATTAATATTATAAACTTCCGGATCGTTTTGATGATACGGATTTCTACCGGTTAAATCCAAATTTAACAAGTGAAATCCCGCATTTAAGCCAAAACTTAAACGCGAATCAAATCCAACATCTATTTGATAGGAATAGTCCCAATAAAATAGGGTTTGTTGTAATGGGCCGGCTTTATCATTGGTGGCAGTGAATCCCAAGCCCATATTTTTAAAAATAGGACTATGTATTGAGAATGCTTGAGATTTAGGCGCATCATCTATTCCTACCCATTGCATACGAACCATTCCGGTCATGATGAAACCTTCTTTGGTGCCGGCATAAGCCGGATTGATAGCAATGGGATTATACATATATTCTGAAAACTGCACATCTTGTTGAGCAAGTGTTTTATTGATAACACTAAAAATAACAATAACTAATATTAATTTTAATTTTTTCATATGTCAGTACATTATCTGTTTAAGTATATTGAACCTGTAAAGATGTTTTCGACATCGGGAATACCCAAGTCAATGACATAGTAATAAACGCCTACAGGTAGTTTGTGTGTTTTATTTCCTTGTTCAGAACCATCCCAATAATTGTCGGTATTGTTGTATCCGGTAGATTGATAAACCAGATTACCCCAACGGCTGTAAATTTTGACTACGGCATTTGGGAAACTCTCAATACCCAAGATATAGAAATGGTCATTTAAGCCATCTCCATTAGGGGTAAAGACATCATATACATGAATGTTCGGAGTTCGTACAATAGTCGGATCATCGGGTTCATTGTCATTTTCTACATCAACATCTGCAAAATTGGTCGGGTCATCTGAAATGTCCGTAACTAAATTGTTATTAGGATCATAACCGGATGCCGTTGCCGAATTTTTAACATAACCTCTTTCAATATCAGCTAAGGTAATCATATAAGTTCCGGAAAAAGTATGATCATCTACTTGATCTGCTCCGAGTGTAATATGAGCAGGATTAATGTCTATTAACGGATCTTCAATGCTAATGTCTTTTATAGTGACATTACAACGGTTTTTAACAGTGAATTTATAAGTAATGGTTTCACCTTCATCGGCTAAACCGTTTCCGTTTTCATCGTTAAAGTGTCCTTCTTTAAGTAAAATTAAATCGGCATGTTGTGGAATGATAGTGTGGGTCACATCATCCGGATCACCATCATTGTTCAAGTCATTATCGGTTGGATCGGTCGGATCGTCAGAAATATCTGATATACTGATATTTTGCGGGTCAATACCATGAACAACAGCTTGGTTATCAAAGTAGCCGAGATCAATCATATTCTGATCCAAAGGATAACTACCATTGAAAATCCAAATTTCGTTCTGTCCTAGTTTACCATCGCCGTCAATGTCGCCACTTACATAGGTAATAGGGGTGGTAATTTGCGGGTCATTGATGCTGATATTAGAAATATTTTGATTTCCGGTATTTCTAACTTCAAATGTATAAATGATTGATTCTCCCGGTTTAGGACAAATAATATTTGTAGTACTGATATATCCGACTTTAGTTAATGATAAGCCCGAGAATTTTTTGATATGTGTAATAGTCGGATCATCATTACCAACCGGCGATAACGGATCGGTATCATCGGATAAATCTTCATAAACAGTTCCGAGGAAGTTTGTTGAAGCAGTTGCTTGATTGATGACTTCACCGGCATCGATATCGGCTTGGGTAATGGTGTGCATGGCTGTTACATGAGCTGTAGCGCCCGGAGCCAAGGTCGGAATAGGGTTCCCCGACAAGATGATGGCATTATCATCAGTTACCAATATATTGGTTAAAGTGACATTGCCATTATTGGTTACATCCATATCATAATTGATAATATCACCGACATTTAACACTTGTTCATCATAAGGTAAATTATCATCTTTGGTTATTTCAAAAGCCACAGTTTGAGAGATGAAAGTATGCGTTGGATCATTATCGCCGGGAGGTGATAATGCATCGGTATCATCTGAATCATCTATGACATCAATATGACCGAAAGATGTTTCACCATGAACTGTATTGCTGACAACACCGGCATCGATATCGGCTTGTGTTACAATATGTGTCGCATTTATAGTTGCTGATTCTCCTACTGTTAAGCCATTGATTATACTATTACTTAAAGTAGCGTTGTCATCGGTTAAATTGATATTATCTGTTAAAGTTACATTTCCTGTATTGGTCACGGTAATGGTGTAATTAATTTGATCTCCTACAAATAAATTTTGAGCAACATAAGGTAGGTTATCATCTTTTAAGATAGTAATCTCCGGTGATTGAACAAAGAATGTTTTAGTAGGATCATCCGGTCCGATAGGTGAGTCGGGATCTGTATCATCTGAAATATCATGATATGTTACACCATTAAAATCGGCAGTTACTTCTGCTGAATTTTCATAAAAACCGGCATCTAAATCGGCTTGGGTTACAGAATGTTGTGCCAAGACAATGGCTGTCGCACCCGGTGCCAAATTCGTGACCGGATTACCATTGGTAATATTGGCATTAACATCTTGAACATTGGCAACATTAAAGGTGACGTTTCCGGTATTTGTTACGGCTATTTCATAATATATAACATCACCAACTACCATGTTTTGTGGTACATAAGGTAAATGATCGTCTTTTGTTAATTTGATGTCGGGTAATTGTCTGATCAATGTTATGGTCGGGTCATCATCGCCATTATCCGGTCCGGTATTACCGGTATCATCAGACAAGTCAGTGATTGGTAAACCATTAAAGAATGCACGTGCTGTAGCAGTATTAGATAAGCTACCGGCATCGATATCAGCTTGTGTGACGATATGAGTGGCATCTAAGGTTGCAAATTGTCCCGGATCGAGTTGGGTTATAGTACTCGAACCGTTAAAGTTAGCATTATTGTCATTGACTGTAATGTTATATAGCGTAACATTTCCCGTATTGGTTACAATAATTTGGTAGTTAATGACATCTCCGACAGCTAAATCCTGTGGTGCATAATCTAAATGATCATCTTTGGTAACGGTTAATTCAGGTGTTCTAACAATATGGGTAATGGTTGGATCATCCGGTCCCAAAGGTGCATTGGTATCTGTATCATCTGATATATCTGAAACAATAATACCGTTGCCAATATCGGTTTGTGCCGTTGCCGAATTGCTTATTTGTCCGGCATCGATATCAGCTTGTGTTACAGTATGTTCTGCTAATACATTGGCACTTTCACCCGGATTGAGAACCAAAATCGGGTTACCTGAAATGATATTAGCATTAGCATCTGATATTTGAATGTCTTGTAGCGTGATATTACCATCATTGGTCACCGTAATTTGATAGTGAATAACATCGCCCACAACCAAATTTTGATCGGTATAATCCAGTTGATCATCTTTTAAGACCGTTAGGATGGGTGTTCTAACCAGATGTGTAATAGTCGGGTCGTCATCACCTGCAGGTGAATTGACATCGGTATCATCTGACAAGTCTGTAATGTCAGCATTATTAAAGCTGGTAAGACCATCGGCTTGGTTAATGATTTCACCGGTATCAATATCCAGTTGGGTAACCGTATGTGTTGCAATTATGGTTTGCGATTCGCCCGGTAGCAAACTTGGTACAACATTGTTGCCTTGAATTTGAGCATTACTATCGGTCACTTCAATATGAGTCAAACTGACATTACCGTTATTGGTTACAACGATATTGTAAGAAATAACATCTCCAACTTGTAAATTTTGATCCGTATAAGGTAATTGATCATCTTTGGTTAATACAATACTTGGATATTGAGCAATAGTCGTAATAGTTGCATCATGGTCACCATTAGGGGCATTAATGTCGGTGTCATCGGATAATTCACTAAAACTTGTACCGTTAAAGCTTGATGTAGCTGTAGCTTGATTGCTGATTTGTCCGGTATCAATATCGGCTTGTGTAACAATATGTTCAGCAATAACTATAGCTGTGTTTCCGGGATATAAATTGGATATAGGGTTACCACTGATAATATTGGCATTGTTATCGGTTACCGTAACCAAATCGAGTATAACATTACCGGTATTTTTGACCAATATTCGATAAGTTATAATATCTCCAACATTCAAATCTTGTGCAGAGTAGGGTAGTTGGTCATCTTTGGTAACCAATAGTTCAGGTGTTTGTAAAATATGTGTGATGGTTGGATCATCCGGACCGTTTGGTGAGGATAAATCCAAGTCGTCGGATAAATCAGTAACCGGTTGTCCATTAAACTGCAAACTTGCTGATGCTTGGTTGATTATCTCACCGGCATTGATATCAGCTTGTGTAACCGTATGAGTGGCATTAATCGTCACTGCTTGATTAGGATCTAATGAGCTGATAATACTACTACCACTGATTTGTGCATTGGCATCTTGAATATTGATATTTTGTAAGGTTACATTTCCTGTATTTCGGACGATAATTTGATAATTAATGACATCACCAACAGATAAACTTTGGTCGGTATAGTCTAATTGATCATCTTTAAAGACAGTTATTTCTGCATTTTGAATAATATGTGTAATAGTTGGATCGTCATTTCCGGTTGGTGATAACGGATCGGTATCATCAGAAGTATCTGTAATATTGTTACCGTTAAAGTCAGAAATTGCTATAGCACTATTTGAAACCAAACCAGCATCAATATCAGCTTGTGTAATGGTATGGGTAGCTACAACAGTTTCAGATTGTCCGGGTGCTAATACATTGATGGGATTGCCCGAAACGATATTAGCATTGTTATCGGTAACATTGATATTGGTCAAAGTAATATTTCCGCTATTGGTTACTACAATATTATAAGTAATTACATTACCGACTCCCAATGGCTGCGCATCATATGATAATTGATCATCTTTGGTAACTGTTAATTCAGGATTTTGAATGAGATGCGTAATGGTCGGATCGTCCGGTCCGGCTGGTGCAAACGGATCGGTATCATCACTGATATCGGTGATATCATTATTGTTAAAGTTGCAAGTCGCCACTGCAGAATTGCTAATAAATCCGGCATCGAGGTCCGCTTGGGTAACAGTATGCGTTGCATGAATGGTTTCGGTTTGTCCTACCCCTAAACTGGGGATAGAACCGGTGTTACCTGCAATGGTGGCATTGTCATCGGTCACCAAAATATTAGATAAAGTAACATTACCATCATTGGTTACAAATATGTTATAATTGATAACATCACCTACAGCTAAATTTTGTACACCATAATCTAATTGGTCATCTTTAGTAACTGTGATTGCAGGATTTTGTGCAATATGCGTAATGGTCGGGTCGTGAGCCCCTGCTGGAGCATCAGGGTCAGTATCATCGGATAATTCGAGATAAGTCAATCCGTTAAATGTGGTTGAGGCAATGGCTTGATTGACGATTTGTCCTGCATCGATGTCAGCTTGTGAAACAACATGTTGCGCAATCACAACAGCCGAGTTGCCCGGATATAAATCGGTAATAGGGTTCCCACTGATAATTGTCGCATTATCATCACTGACATTAATTAAATTAAGAATGACATTACCGGTATTTTGAACTGTTATATTGTAGGTAATGACATCACCTACGTTTAAGTTTTGAGCAGTATATGGCAATTGGTCATCTTTTGTAACGGTCACACCGGGTGATTGTATAATGTGTGTAATAGTTGGATCATCTGCTCCGGAAGGTGATGATAAATCTGTATCATCAGAAACATCAGATACTGTATTACCATTATAGGTTAAACTTGCTGTAGCCGAATTGATAACTTCACCGGCATCGATATCAGCTTGTGTAACCACATGAGTGGCACTTATTGTAACCGTTTCATTTGGTGCCATAATCGGTATGATGTTACTACCGGTGATCTGTGCATTGGTATCTTGAACATTAATGTTTTGAATAGTTACATTACCGGTATTGGTTACAATTATTTGGTAATTGATAACATCACCAACGGCTAATGGCTGTGCAGAATAATCTAATTGGTCGTCTTTCATCACCGTTATGCCGGGTATTTGAGCTATAGTAGTTTTGGTAGGATCGGAATCTCCGGATGGTGATAGTGGATCAGTATCATCTGAGGTATCATTGACTGCATTTCCATTGAAAGTGGTTGCTGCAACAGCACTATTGACAATATATCCTGTATCTATATCGGCTTGTGTCACCGTATGTGTTGCAATGACTGTTTCAGTATAGCCCGGTAAAAGTGTTCCGATAGGGTTACCGGCAACAATGCTTGCATTTGTATCCCCGACATTTATATTGTTTAGAGTAACATTACCTGTATTGGTAACATCTATATTGTAAGTTATGACGTCACCTACATGTAAGTTTTGCGGACTGTATGGCAATTGGTCATCTTTTGTAACTACAATAGTCGAGTTTTGATTGATATGCGTGATCGTTGGATCATCTAAACCACCGGGCGCAAAAGGATCTGTATCGTCACTAATATCGCTTATAGTAACATTGTTAAACACACAGGTTCCGGTTGCTGAGTTTTCAACTAAACCGGCATCTATATCGGCTTGAGTTATGGTGTGGGTAGCTTGTATGGTTTGGGTTTGTCCAACCGGCAAGATGCCTATGGCATTACTACCGTTTATGCCGGCATTTGTATCACTAATTACTATATTGGTTAGGGTTACATTTCCATTGTTGGTTACATAGATGTTATAGTGAATTTCATCGCCAACCGCTAAATTTTGACCGGTATAAGGCAATTGATCATCTTTGGTCAAGACCAAAACCGGATTTTGCGCCAAGTAGGTAATAGTAGCATCGTCATTACCGGGAGGCGAATCGGGATCAGTATCATCAGAAATGTCAATGTAGGTTTGGTTATTAAATTCTGCCGTGACTTGTGCAGAGTTTACAACGCGACCTAAATCTAAATCATTTTGCGTAATGGTATGATTAGCTATGATGGTTGCCGAATTTCCGGGTGTTAAATTGTTGATGGGATTACCGCTGATGATATTGGCGTTATTGTCTGTTACGTTGGCTAATGAGAAAGTTACATTACCGGTATTGGTAACAACAATTTGATATTGAATTACGTCACCAACCGCCATGTTTTGAACCGTGTAAGGTAATTGATCATCTTTAGTAATTACAATTGATGGCGTTTGCGTAATATGTGTAATGGTAGGGTCATCATCACCAAGTGGCGCGCCACTATCGATATCATCTGATAAGTCGGTGATTGTATTGCCATTATACAAGGTCGTAGCAGTTGCTTGATTAATCACTTCACCGGCGTCTATATCTGCTTGTGTAATAGTATGTTCGGCTGTAACGGTAACGGTTTCATTTGGTGCCAAACTCGTGATTAAGCTATTGCCGGTAATATTGGCATTATTATCGGATACTACTACGTTTTGCAAGGTGACATTTCCGGTATTGGTTACATTGATGTTGTAATGAATTACATCACCAACTTGTAAATTTTGATTGGTATATGCCAGTTGGTCGTCTTTAGTTACGGTTAATTCAGGATTTTGAATTAATTGTGTAATCGTTGGATCATCCGGACCGGAAGGTGCGCCGACATCGGTATCATCGGATAAGTCAATGACGGTATTGCCATTAAATGTGCATTGAGCAGTTGCCGAGTTGCTAACCATACCGGCATCGATATCAGCTTGGGTAATGGTATGAGTTGCCGAGATATTTATGGTTTGCCCCGGATCCATTTGGATAATATGACTTCCTGAAGCAATGACTGCATTGGCATCGGTTACATCGATGTCCGTTAAGGTAACATTGCCTGAGTTAGTCAGACTGATATTATACACAATAACATCACCAACACCTAGATTTTGAGGAATGTAAGGTAAATTATCGTCTTTAGTTAAGGTCAATTCAGGATGTCTGTCAATGAATGTTAAGGTCGGGTCATCATCATTTGGTGGTGCATTGGTATCGGCATCATCTGACACATCGGTAACATCGTTTCCATTAAAGCTTGTGGTACCTGTAGCAGAGTTACTGATAGTACCGGCATCAATATCGGCTTGTGTGACAACATGCGTGGCATTTAGACTTTGCGTTTGATTGACATCTAAATCGGTAATGATATGACTACCGATAATATTGGCATTATTATCAGAAATATCAATATTGTGCAGGGTAACGTTACCGGTATTGGTTACATTTATCAAATAATTGATAACATCACCTACTTGTATGTTTTGAGGGAAATAAGGTAAATTATCATCTTTGGTTATCACATATTGTGGTGTTTGAATAATATGAGTGATAGTAGGGTCATCAACACCGTTGGGCGAATCAACATCGGTATCGTCAGATAAATCTGAATAATTTACCCCATTAAAGCTTGTTTCAACCGTTGCTTGGTTTTGTATCTCACCGGCATCAATATCAGCTTGGGTAACAGTATGTTGTGCTGTAACTATTGCAGTGGCACCGGGTTGCAAATCGGTAATCGGATTACCATTGGTAATATTGGCATTATTATCGGATACAGTTAACAAGTTTAAAGTGACATTTCCGGTGTTGGTTACATTAATATGATATGTAATCGCATCGCCAACATGTAAACTTTGAGCGGAATAGGGGAGTTGATCATCTTTTGTAACTTCAACACCGGCATATCGGTAAAGATGCGTAATGGTAGGGTCATCATCACCGGAAGGCGAAGACAAGTCAGTATCATCGGAAATATCAGATACAACAGTGGTATTATAATTGACCTGACCGGTTGCCGAGTTGTTAATAATACCGGCATTCATTTCATCTTGAGTAATCGTATGTGTTGCCGTAAGTGTAGCAATTTCATTAGGTGCTAAACTTGCAATGACACCTGTTCCTTGAATATTAGCATTGGCATCAGTCACAATGATGTTATCTAAAGTGACGTTTCCTGTATTTTGTACCACAATAGTATAGGTGATGACATCACCAACACTTAGATGTTGTTCGGAGTAATCCATACCATCATCTTTAGTCAGGGTAATTGAAGGATTTTGCGTAATAAATGTTATGGTCGGGTCATCATTACCGGTTGGAGATTGCGAATCGGTATCATCAGAAATATCACTAACGTTGGTGCCGTTGAATGTCGTTGTTGCTATTGCCGAATTGGCAATTTGTCCTGCATCGATATCAGCTTGTGTAACGGTATGATTGGCTATGATGTTAGCAGCACTTCCAGGGTCTAAGCTGGCAATAGGTGTCCCGGAAACAATATTGGCATTGGCATCAGTAACAGTAATATTATTTAAAGTTACGTTTCCGGTGTTAATCACAGATATTTGATAAGCTATAACATCTCCTACATGTAAATCTTGCGGCGTATAGTCATAATTATCATTTTTTAAGACCATCAATGATGGGGTTTGGGTAATGAATGTAATGGTCGGATCATCATTACCATTTGGTGCATTGACATCAGCATCATCTGATACATCGGTAACAGCTTGTCCATTAAAGTTGGAACTTCCTGTAACGGAATTACTAACTTGACCGGCGTTGATGTCTGCCAAAGTAACCGTATGTGTTGCAGTAAGACTTGCTGTTTGACCTACTGATAAGTTAGGAATCATGTTAATACCTTGAATACTGGCATTGTCATCATTTAAAATGATGTTATGCAAATCGACATTTCCTGTATTGGTTACGGTAATATTGTAAGTTATAACATCACCTACTGCTAGATTTTGGGGTAGATAAGCCAATTGGTCATCTTTCAAAATTTCAATTCCGGGTGTTTGGATAATCTTAGTGATAGTCGGGTCATTATCTCCTGATAAAGAATCCGGATCGGTATCATCGGATGTATCAGTAAAGGTTAGCCCGTTGAATGGCGCAGAAGCTACAGCTGAATTACTGATTTGACCGGCATTAATATCAGCTTGGGTTACCGTATGCGTTGCCGTTAAAGATGCGGTTGCTCCCGGAGGTAAATTTTGAATAGGCGTTCCACCGGTAATAACAGCATTATTATCTACCATATTGACAACAGGTAGTGTGACATTTCCATTATTGGTCACATCAATAGTATAATTGATGATATCTCCAACAGAAAGGGCTTGAGGCGTATTTAATGGTAAATGATCATCTTTGGTAACGGTCAACACAGGTGTTTGACGGATGTGTGTAATAGTTGGATCATTGTCTCCGGAAGGGGAACTGACATCTGTGTCATCAGATAAGTCTGTGTATTGTACCCCACCTATAGTTACTGTTGCAATGGCTGTGTTTACAACTTCTCCGGCATCAACTTCTGCTTGACTTACAGTATGTGTAGCAGTTAAGGTAGTACTTTGACCCGGATTAAGTGCGGCTATTAGGTTACTACCTTGAATGTTAGCGTTGTTATCATTGACATGTATATTATGCAAACTTATATTTCCAACATTTTTAACTGATATTAAGTAAGTTATAACATCTCCTACTGCTAAATTTTGAGGCGTATATGCCAGTTGATCATCTTTTGTGACTTCTAAGGATGCATTTTGTCCGATATAGGTAATGGTTGGATCATCATCACCACCGGGTGATTGCGGATCGGTATCATCGGATAAATCGGTTATATTATTGCCATTATAGTTTGTCGATCCGGTAGCACTATTATTAACTTGACCACTATTAATTTCTGCTTGGGTTACAGTGTGAGTTGCCGTAACAGTTGCCGATTGTCCCGGATCTAAACTGAGAATAGGTAAACCGGATGTGATGGTGGCATTGGCATCGGTTACATCAATATTAGTGAGCGTTACATTTCCTGTATTGGTTACAGTTATGGTATAGGCAATCACATCACCCGGAGCCAAATTATGCGGATTATAATCTAATTGGTCGTCCTTGGTTAAAGTAATTTCCGGTTGTTGTGAAATAAAGGTAATGGTTGGGTCGTCATCATTAGCCGGTGCATTAGGGTCAGTGTCGTCAGATACATCGGTGTAATCGACATTGTGATAAGTGACAGTTCCGGTAGCACTATTACTGACTTGTCCGGCGTTGATATCTGACAAGGTAACCGTATGAGTTGCCTGAACCACTTCGGTTTGTCCTACAGCTAAAGTAGCAATAACATTACTACCTGTAAAATTAGCATTGCTGTCATTCAAAATAATGTTATTTAAAGTAACATTTCCGGTATTGGTAACATAAATATTATAAGTGATATCATCACCTACTGCTAAGTTTTGCGGTATATATGCCAGTTGGTCATCTTTGGTAACAACAAAACCGGGTGATTGAACCAAAAATGTAATGGTAGGGTCATCGTCTCCGGGAGGTGCATTAGGATCTAAATCATCGGATGTATCAGAATAGGTTTGTCCGTTAAAATCAGTTGATGCAATAGCCGAATTACTAACCTGTCCGGCATCAAGGTCAGTTTGTGTAATGGTATGTTGGGCAACAACCATGGCAGTAGCGCCCGGAGCTAAATTTAAGATGGGATTACCGCTGACTATTGAAGCATTGACATCGGAAACAGTAATATTTCCCAGGGTCATATTACCTGTATTTTTGACAAAAATATGATAGGTAATAACATCACCTACATTAAGCGTTTGAGGTGTATAAGCTAATTGGTCATCTTTGGTAACTTCAACGCCCGGATTTCTAACAATTTTAGTTATAGTCGGGTCATCATCTCCGGGAAGAGAAGCCAAGTCCGTATCATCCGACAGATCTGAAATACTAACGCCATTATAAACAACACTTGCTGTTGCTTGGTTGACAACTTGACCATTGTCTATTTCTGCTTGCGTAACGGTATGGGTGGCTGTTAAATTGACTGATTGTCCAACATCAAGCAGAGCAATAGTATTACTACCTTGGATATTGGCATTGGTGTCCGTGATAACAATACTGTGTAAAGCAACATTGCCGGTATTTGTTACAGTTATGTTGTAAGTTATTACGTCACCTACTGATAAATTTTGAGGTGAGAAAGGTAAATTATCATCTTTGGTAACGGTTAATTCAGGATTTTGTCCAATTAATGTTATAGTCGGATCATCATCACCAGGTCCGGCAGCAGCATCGGTATCGTCTGATAGGTCTTGAATGGTATTGCCATTATAACCAACTGAGGCAATAGCAGTATTACTGATTTGACCGTTATTGAGGTCATTTTGTGTAACGGTATAGGTGGCGATAACAGTTGTTGAAGCACCTTGTGACAAAGTTGCAATTGGGTTCCCCGAAACAATAGTGGCATTGGCATCTGTAACGTTAATATTATTCAAGGTTACATTTCCGGTATTGGTTACCGTAATGGTATAGGTAATGACATCGCCTACGACTAAATTTTGAGGAGCATAAGGGAAGCCATCATCTTTAGTTACAGTTAGTTCGGGTACTTGACTGATTAAGGTAATAGTCGGATCGTCATTACCATTAGGTCCGGCAGGATCAGCATCATCAGATATATCGGTAATAATTTGTGAGCCGAAATTTACAGTTCCTGTGGCTGAATTTATAACTTGTCCGGCATCGATATCGGCATATGTAACTGTATGTTCAGCAGTGATGGTTGCAGATTGACCGACATCAAGTTGCGCAATGGTATTACCATTGGTAAAAGTTGCATTATTGTCAGAAACCGAAATATTATACAATGTAACATTACCGGTATTGGTAACGACAATATTATATTGAATGACATCACCGACATTAATATTTTGAGGCAATAAGTTGAAATTATCATCTTTGGTAACTTCAATTTCCGGATTTTGTATTAAATGTGTTATAGTAGGATCATCATCGCCACCGGGCGATGCAGAATCAGTATCATCAGATGTGTCAGAGTATGTTGAACCGTTAAAGTCAGTTGAAGCAGTTGCCGAATTACTAACTTGTCCGGCATCTAAATCGGCTTGTGTTATGGTATGTTGCGTGATGACACGAGCCGTTGCGCCTGGAGCTAAATTGGTAATAGGATTACCACTGATAAAGACTGCATTATTATCTGTAACATTAACCAGGTTAAGCGTAACATTTCCGGTATTGGTTACTAAAATTTCATAAGTAATGACATCTCCTACAGTCATATTCTGTGGTGTATAAGGTAATTGATCGTTTTTGGTTACTTCCAGACTTGGATTCTGACTGATATTGGTTATAGTCGGATCATCATCACCTGAAGGAGAACTGGGATCTAAGTCATCGGAATAATCATCATAAACATTGCCATCGTAAGTAAATGTACCAACGGCTTGGTTACTAATATAACCTGCATCTATTTCGGCTTGTGTTACGACATGCGTAGCTGTTAAAACGGCAGTGTCATTTGGAGCCAAAGTGCTAATTACTGAATTACCCTGAATTTGTGCATTTGCATCAGTTACCACAATATTATGAACGGTAACATTACCGGTGTTTTGAACAACTATTTGATAAGTAATTGTCTGCCCTAACGTTATATTTTGTGGCAAATAAGGCATTTGGTCATCTTTGGTAATGGATATTTCCGGTTGTTGTGCTATAAATGTTATGGTCGGATCATCATCGCCGTTTGGTGAACTACTATCGGTGTCATCTGATATATCTGTTACGGTTTCACCTTCGTAGGTTGTTGTAGCAGTTGCCGAATTTTGTATTTGTCCGGCATCGATATCTGCTTGGGTAACCGTATAGGTTGCGAGTAAAGTGACAGAATCATAAGGTGCAATGGTAGCAATAGGGTTACCACTGATAATATTGGCATTAGCATCAGTTACAGTTATGTTGTCCAGAGGAACGGTTCCGGTATTGTTTACAATAATCTGATATGTAATAACATCACCTACAATTAAGTTTTGTGGGGTGTAAGGGTAGCCGTCATCTTTTAAGACTTCTAGTTTAGCTGCTTGTTCACGCCAATCTCTATCACCTCCCGGTGTATCTAAATCAGGGAAATTATAGGCAGTTTGGTTACCATTGGTAGGATCTGCCAGAGAAGGATTTGTATCAAAAGCATCATCTAATCCATCTTCGTCATTATCAATACCTGAAGGATTGGTATCGGGTGTATGATCATTATCGGTATCCCATCCTTCTAAATAATCGGAATCGGCATCGTCATCGGAATTATCATCTAAATAATCCGGATTATCAATACCGTCTGTATTGATAGGAATGATATAAGTTCCGCTGAGACCACCTATACCGAGTTGTAGTAAATCATCGGTATCATAAGCATCATCGAGACCGTCTTGATCAGCATCTGTTCCTGAGAGGTAAATAGGTCCGAAAGTGGTTTGGGCTTCGATATAATCAACAATACCATCATCATCAGAGTCAATGTCTCTGAAGTCGTGATGACCATCGCCATCTGAATCAGGATTGGGAATGGGGGTACCACCTTGATTTAAATCATAAGCATCTGCCAGTCCGTCATGGTCGGCATCGGTCATGCTAATAGGGTTTCCGGGTGTTGGATAATCTACTTGTCCATCTTGGTCGTTATCTGTGCCACCGGCTTCAAAAATATCGGTTAAGCCGTCATTGTCAGTATCCAAATCTACGTTGTTTGTATGGCTGTCATTATCCATATCGCAATCGCGCAATGTGTTAGTTTCATCTAAGTAATGATAAGGGTCCCCAAGTCGTCGTTCTTCAACCGTTAATTCATAGTGTCCGCCGGCATCCCAATAAACAATTTCTATTGGATAATATCCGGTTTGAGGGATATTGAATGAAGGGAAAGTATAAGTTACTGCTCCACCGTTATGGTTTCTAATAGCTACAATATTACCATTGACTTTAATACGAAAACCATCATCGGCTCTAACTCTAAAATTATGATTACCGGCTTGTAAATATACATAACCGGTGAGCCGGATAATACCTCGTCTATTATTAGGCGGGTCATTATCTAAACTGGAAGCATCCGAACCTAAAAATGATTGTAAATGATTCCAATAGCCAAGCCGTCCATTTCCGCTATTGAAATTAGTATGTGTGGCAATAAATGTAGCTTTTGGAGTGTTATTATAAACACGTCTTAATGCAGAGAATACATTCCATACCCAGTAATTGGTACCGTAATATTCGCCTTTTAAACCGGAACATGCCTCATCAACATCTAAAATACCATCATTATCATCATCAATATCGACATTGTCTGGTAAATGATCATTGTCAAAATCGGGAAAAACCAGCACTTCTGCATATGAACGTCTGGTGCTGGGACTGTTTCCGGAAGGGTCATTTCCAGAAAAAACAGCTGTATTGATACCAAAGCAAGGGTCGTCAAATTCTACTGTAAACTGTACCGTAACACTCTCACCGGGTTGTAAAATACCTGAGGAATTATCAAATATATCGGTATCTGATAAGCCATCGTAACTTGTATTGATATTTGGGACTGTGGTTGCTGTAGAACCAGTAACTACCGGAGCAGAAGTGATTCCTACGATATGAGAGGCATCACAAATAGCGGATAAGTCATCTTTTAAAACCGGATTTTCCAGTTGTACATTTGAAGAGTTCCTATTCGTAATGGTTATTTCAAAAGTGATTTCTCTATTGCCACGAAGATTACTGGCAGCTGGTACATCACTGATAATTTTTTTATCAACATCCAATTGAATATTATAGTCCAATGTAATGCCATTGGTATCACAAGTACATTGCCATTCGGAAGAAGGAATGTCAGTCAAATTATCTAATACATAATAGCGGTCTAAATGATCACCTTGATTATCAGACCATATAACATAGGATTGTTGTGCAGGATTTTCTTGACCACCGCCACCGGGTAAAATGACATCGGCATTACCTTGTGTCATACTCGGATTGGGCGCATAAAAACCAAGATAACCGTTATATGAAGTTGGTCCAACGTTGTAATGTATGTTAAAACTGACAGTTGCTCCAGCTGGTAAGCTTTGATTTGCTGCCAAAATACCGGTATTGGTTCCTGTATTGTCCCCACCATCATAAGTTGGATTGGTTGCAATACCGGGTCCACCGGTTTGGGTAATTACTTGTGAATTAATAGGAATACCATTGGCTGTAAATTCATAAAGCGGTAGGAAAAATTGCACATTATTTGCTGTGGCACTGCCATCATTTGTTAAGGTTACAACAATATCAAAATCATAAGTACCATCAGGATTAATAGGCGGCGTATCAACCGGTACATGAATTCCACCGGCAACAGTGGTTTGTGAAGTGTGAAAATCGCTAATGGATAAATGTTCAGTTGAATCTCCAATAGATGAGGTCAATTGAAAAACATTATCAAAGGTTACACCGTTGCCGGAACCGACTCCGGCACCACCGGCACAGTTTGGGTCAATTAATAAACAAACACCAAAGGTTATATATTGGCGTGGATATAGAATATTATTGGATACGGCAGCAGCATTAAAAATACCTTCACGCCCTGGTGTTGGATCGGTTTCACTATATTCATTAGTATCCCAGGAACTGGAATCATACATTGCCGGATCGGTACTATTTTGCAGGGTATTCCCTGAATCTAACCAAAGCCGGTCAATATTGGCAATACAGCCATAGCCAAAAATTGAAGCTAAATCATTCTTAATTTGTAAATTTTGAGCTCCATAAGCATAACTTCTATTAAAAACATATACATCGTAATATATTTTATAATAGCCCGAAGCTGTATAGCCCTGATTACAACTACTGATATAAATCTCCGGATCTGTATTGACATAATCCACCGTAATATTCAAATCGGCTGTACCTGTTGTAAAACCATCTGAAGCAGTGTAAGTTACTGTTGGAACAAAACCTACAAAACCTGATGCAGGCACAAAAGTATAACTACCATCGGCATTGAGGGTTAAATCTCCTTCAGCTAAATGAACCGTTGTCCCGGGGGCATAAGTGTTTCCGTTTACAGTGAATGAAACAACTGTTAAAGGATCGCCATCCGGATCGGAGTCATTTCCTAAAACACCGGGTGTGCCTGAATTTAAAGTTGTTCCTTGAGGCGTAACCGCATCATCATCTTGTAAATTTGGCGGAGTATTATCACGAACAGTAATATAAAGGTTTGCCGTATCAACTTCAGCGCCGTCAGACACAGTATAAGTTACCGTTGGGACATTTCCGGTATAGCCGGGTGCCGGCACAAACGTAAAACTACCATCGGCATTTATAGTCAGGTTTCCTTCAGGTAAAACTATGGTTGTTCCGGGAGCATAAGTATTTCCACCTACAGTGATAGAAGTAATAGTAAGCGGGTCACCATCAGCGTCAGAATCATTGCCCAGAAGTCCGGGGGCATTTTCATTTATTGTGGTATCAACTAAGGTTGTGTAACTATCATTATTGGCACTTGGTGGTGTATTTGCCCTGACTGTAATGTACAAATGTGCATCATCAGTATCTTGCCCGTCACTAACGGTATAGGTAATTACCGGTAAATTACCGGTATAACCGTTTGCCGGCACAAATGTATAGCTACCATCGGCATTGATAGTTAAATCTCCTTCGGCTAAATGGACAGTTGTTCCGGCAGGATAGGTATTACCGTTAATAACAAAAGAAACAATATTGAGCGGATCACCATCCGGGTCAGAATCATTTCCTAATAAACCTGGGGCATTTTCATTGGCAGTGGTGTTTTCAAAAATAACAACATTATCATCTTGAGCATCCGGTGGATTATTGTTGTTATTGCCAACAGTAATCGTTAAAGTTGCTGTTGCTGAAGACGTACCATCATTAACTGTGTAAGTAATAACAGGAATCGTTCCGGTATAACCAGCGGCAGGATTAAAGGTGTAACTGCCATCGGCATTTAAAACAAAAGTCCCGACCCCGGAAATGTTAACCGGATATCCGGCAGGATAATTATTACCATTAATATTGTAGCTTATAACTTGTAAACTATCACCGTCAGGGTCAGTGTCATTAGCTAATACACCGGGAGCACCTTGATTTATAGAGGTGTTTACCGGTGTATTCGCCGTATCATCTTGAGGTTGCGGGGGCGGTACTATTGAAAAAGATTTCGCAATTAACGAAATTATTAAAAGGAAAGTCAGATAATGTTTTTTCATGCCGTTTAGTTTAGTGTGTTTAGTGTGTTTAATCTTTTGACAATTAATCTTTTAAAAAATTAAAATTGTTTGTTTTAATTGTGTTGTTGTTACT
>Ga0256831_1000613_pt1 | contig 18536 bp, 14 predicted proteins | sample 132544metaG_FD_189087 | JGI IMG/M metagenome (GOLD analysis project Ga0256831, IMG submission 189087) | Hydrothermal vent microbial communities from Lau Basin, Pacific Ocean - 132-544 | ecosystem: Environmental > Aquatic > Marine > Hydrothermal vents | place: Pacific Ocean: Lau Basin | collected... | reverse complement strand
TCAATAACCGATGCTGACACATTTACATTGGTATGTATAAAACGCTCTGGTAATTTAAGATTAAAAATAAATACTGCTGCTAAAAAAATACCGCTAAATACTAGCACAGATTTTATAGCAAGCATCCTGTTATACAGGTACAGAACAATAAATACTGCTGGTATGGTTATTAGCACAGAGCTGCGGGACTCACTTGAAAGCAATAAAAACAGTAAAACAATAAACCCGGACAGATATATTATGTTTTTTTTAATCAAAAACATTCCCAATACAATAGGACTAAAGAGAATTACGATACTTGCAACAACAGTACGCATAATTGCTTTATCAATTATCATAAAATGACTGTAATGATAATAATTATATATAGCCTGTAATAAAACCAGCATCACAAATAACACAACACCAGAGGCAATACTCTCCAGGCTATATCGTCGCTTAAGGACAAACCCAAAAATAAAGGCAGGAAGAACAGAAATTAAAGTATAGATAGCATTTCGAAAAGCTTCATCCGGTATAACAGACCAACTGGAGGACAGAATTAAATATAAGTAAACAGGCAAAAAGAACAATAGACTGAATGCCAGGACCTTGAACTCATCTATACTGGGAGGCTTAATATAAAAAAGAAAAAAAATAGCAAGAAAGTAGCTGACTGGAATTAAACGATAGAGCAATAAATCTAACGAAAGCAGCTGACCGGCTCCAATAATAAAAAAACAGAGCATTAATAACACAAAATTTTTCATTAGGTTATTATATATCCAAAGCTGTAATTGTTACACTTAATCTTATTACATTCGATTATAAAGGTTCATTTTATAGACCAGACCTGCTGTAACAACCAGAGCCAGAAAGTAACCCGCCACATAGGCACCTGCCAGTCCGGCTGCACCATAATGTGCAGTTAAAAAATAAGCCAGAATAACCACGGTCAGATCTCTGGGCAATGCAATAGCAAAAAACGACAACCACATTTTTTCATGACTTTGAATTAACTGGTGTACAGCTATATTCAGTGCTTCAAAAAAAACCGATATAGACATCAAAGTTATCATTATAGTGACATATTTACCTACAAAGTCTTTGCCAAAAAGCTGTAATACCCATTCGCCGGATAACCACATCACCAGAGCACCCGTTAATGCCAGAAAAAAAGTCAGTTTTAGAGTCATAAAAAAAGAGCTGCTGTATGAGCTGATATTTTGGCTGCCTTTATGACTGTTTATTATTGCTAATGAAACATTATTGATAACATAGGGCAGAAAAAGAACAATAGTACGAAGATTAATTCCTGCACTGTACAAACCCATTTCAGAAAAACCATTAACCTGTTGAACAAGAAATGCATTTCCAAGCCAGACAGAAGGCATAGTCGTCATACTGCTAACAGCTGATGGCAAGGCAAATCGGTATAATACTTCTTTTTCCCTGAATCCTTCCTTGTAAAGGATGGTTATATTCTGTTTTTCTGCTTCTCTGCGTAATAACATGCCATAGACCAACCAGCGCAGCATTGCACTAATAACCATACCGGCAAAGGCACCATATAAGCCCCAGAAGCTGGCACCGGTAACGCAAATAATAAAGTACCCAATACCAAGTAAAGCACCATAAACGGAAAGACTTTTAAATCGCTCCAGTCCGACTAAAGCCCCTGTCTGAAAACCATTCATTACGGAGAACAAAACAAAAGCTGAAGCTATCAGCAATCCATCTTCAAGGTAAGGGGCTTTAAAAATCTTTTCTGCTAAAAAAGAAGCACTGAAAATAAGTAATACTGTCGCAACAAGACCTGATATCACCGTCATAATAGAGCAAAGCCCTAAAACACGCCCGGCTCGCTTTTTATCAATTAGACGAAATTCAGCAACATATTTGGTTGCTGTCAAACCAGTTGCAATTTGAGCCAGCCCTGCCAGTGTCAATAAAGTGCTCTGAATCATCCCAAACTCACCAAAGGTTTCCTTACCTAAAATACGTGCAAGAAAAATAGCGGTTAAAAAGACACTGCCCTGTGAGAATACCGTAGCTATAAAATTCCACAGGATACCACTACTGAAACGACCAGAAAGAAAACGAGATAGTAACGGAAATTGCTGTTGCAGAATATTTGAAATATTATTCATATTTGTTCTAAAAGAAGTTTAGTGAACCATTCTCATTGGAAGTCCGGGTAATCATATCTAACTCATTATTTAGATTTTATGATATTTCATTTATAATCTAAACATGACCACTTTAACATTTTTCTCCCATATATTCTTTGCTGCTCTACAGGTATTACTTTCTTTTTCCATTACCAGGTATATGCTTCGAAAAGTTGCCATTATGGATCAGCCTAATGCTCGTTCCTCTCATTCTATTGCTGTACCAAGGGCCGGGGGTGTCGCCATTGTAATCACCTTTTTTGTGGGTATGGCTGCAATCTATTTTATTGGAGATAAAACCCATATTGAGCAAAAATATATGCTGGGTTTTATTATTTCTTCACTATCAATAGCTTGCATCTCTCTTTATGACGACATTTATAATAAATCTGCTCAATTCAAACTTTTTTCTCAGTTTATAGCTGTGTTTTTTGTATTATGGGCAGGAATTGTATTAGACAAACTTGCCTTCCCGATTATTGGCTATATTGATTTAGGATGGGCTGGCTATATTATCTCTCTTCTGTGGATTGTCGGTCTGACCAATGCCTGCAATTTTATGGATGGGCTGGATGGATTACTTGCCGGTATTACGGTTATTGCCAGCCTGTTTTTTATGGTAATAAGTTATTACGGAGGCAGCCCCTTTGTTTATATTACCTGCTACACCTTATTAGCCGGTTCTCTGGGCTTTTTACTATTGAACTTTCCACCTGCAAAAATCTTTATGGGGGATGTCGGCAGTACATTTATAGGTTTTACTTTTGCAACACTGGCTATAATTGCAGCACGCTATGATGAGTCCCATATTTCCTTTTTTGTTATTCCATTACTGCTTTTTAATGTCATATACGATGTTATTTTCACCTTAATCCGAAGGAAACTTAATGGAGAGAGGTTAACACAGGCTCACAGGACACACCTGTATCAGTTGATGAATCAAATTGGATACAGCCATATGGAGGTATCCCTGACACATTACTGCATGGCGTTTTTACAGGGACTGGGTGCTTTATGGATGGTACAGATAGCCGGTTCAGAGCGGCTTTATGTTTTTATCCCGTTTTTTTTACTGCAGATAATATATACTGTACTGATTATAAGAAAAGCAAAATTTAAAAAAATTATTTAAGCGTTTGCCCGCTTTTTCATGGCGTAAATATATTCTTTATTCCGCTGATCACAATTTCCAGTTGTTCTGTACTCATATTGGAAGAAGATGGTAAACATATACCCGTTTCGAATAAATAATCACAATAACTCTGTTCATCATAGTGAGTATAATACTGACAGTCTTTAAACAAAGGCTGCTGATGCATTGGTTTCCACAGATAACGTACTTCTATATTTTTCTGAGCCATTACATCAATCAATACATCAACACCAATACTGGTTTTTTGCGGATTGATTATAGCCGTTGATAGCCATCGGTTTGAGTAATCCCCCTCTGGTTCAGGCATCCACTCAAAACAGTCTAAATCTGACAGTTCTTCACGGTAATACTCAAATATTTTTCGCCTGGCCTGTACACGGCTATCAAGCACTTTTAACTGACCTCGTCCAATACCCGCCAGAACATTACTCATTCTATAATTATAACCCACCTCAGAATGCTCATAGTATGGTGCAGGATCACGAGCCTGTGTTGACAGAAATCTCGCTTTTTCAATTAATTGCTTATCATCAGAGATAAGCATTCCACCACCTGAAGTAGTTATTATCTTATTACCATTAAAGGAAAATATACCGAACTTACCGAAAGTACCAGTATGTTTACCTTTATAAAAAGCCCCCATTGATTCTGCTGCATCCTCAATAACAGGCACATCATATTTTTCTCCCAGTGCAATAATTCGCTCCATATCAGCACTCTGACCATATAAGTGAGCAACAATAATGGCTTTGGGTTTTTTCGCTTTATTACGAAAATCCAGCAGAGCCTTTTCCAGAGCTACTGGAGACATATTCCATGAGGATGGTTCTGAATCAATAAAGACGGGAATTGCCCCCTGATACAGTATAGGATTTGCACTGGCAATAAAGGTAAAACTGGAGCAGAAAACAATATCTCCAACCCCGATATCCAGCAGTCTCAAAGAAAGGTGAATAGCTGCAGTTCCAGAACTTAAGGCTGCAGCATGACCAATCCCCACATATTCTGCCAGTTCTTTTTCAAAACAGTCAACATTTGGGCCAAGTGGTGCTATCCAGTTAGTTTCAAAAGCTTCTTCAACATACTGAATTTCATAATCTCCCATATGTGGGGCAGAGAGAAATATACGTGGTTGCAGATCACGCCTCAGGAACAAGCCTACAGGCCGACCAGATTTATCTACTACCGGTATCTGATTGATTTCATATTCATCCATAAGAGCCAGTAGTTCAGTATCTTCTGCTCCAGCATACCCGACAACCGGCTGCTGAACCTCCATGTGTTCCAGAGTATCATCGAGATTTCTATCCTGAAGTAAAAACCGCCGAATATCACCATCAGTAATCGTCCGCAACAATATACCATTAGAATCAATCAGAAGCAGTACCGTCATTCCACCCTGATCCAGACGTTTTAACGCATCTTTTAACGTACTGTCTTTGGTAACTGTGATCTGTTCTATACTATTCATTTATACCAATATACCTTCCAGGAACACCCACGACCTTCTGATTATCCGGGACATCAGATAATATCACAGCACCGGCACCAATAACCACGTTTGCACCCAGTTTGATACCCGGCAAAACAGTTGCTGAAGCCCCTATCAGACTGCCGGCACCAATCTCAACACCCCCACCCAGAGTTACATTTGGGGCAATATGAGTAAAGGCTCCAATTTTGCAATCATGATCTACAATAGCAGAATGATTAATAATACAGCCTTCAGTCATTCTTACTCCAGCTGAAACAACTGATTTTGCAGCGATAAAACATCCCGGTGCAATTTGTGCATAGGGTGATACATAAGCTTCAGAATGAATCACCGTATAAGGCTGTTTTCCCTGCGTCCGAGCTGTAAGATCAAGAGTACGTCTGTGATGATTATTTCCAATACAAACATGATATTTTTCAGGTAGATCACTCCAGTTCTGCAACAGCTCAATTTTAATACTATTAATCAGAATTTTCCCCATTTTGCATGGGTCCTGATCTCGAATAAAAATCTGACAGTCTGGAGCCATTGTATAAACGGCATCAGTCACTACTTTTGCATGGCCACCTGCACCAATTAGCAATAGTTTAGTAAGCATTGACTTTCTCCAGTATATTACTGGCAAGCGAAATTTCCTGAAGATGCTTTATAATTTTTTTTGAGGCACTGCCGTTACCATAAACATTTTTCCAGTTTTTATTTTTTATTTTTTGTGCCTGCTTTAAAGCCTGGTAAATCAATTTTTTTTCAGGTTCAACATCAATAACATTAAGACTGCGCTCTCTTCTGTTTTGTCGATCACCAATATTAACGACCGGAGTGTTTAAAGATGCCGCTTCAATTATACCACTGCTGGAATTACCGGCCATCACCTCAGCATGAGCTATCAGAGAAAGAAACTCATTACGGGGTATATGACACTTGACCTGAAAGTTATGAACCTGGGCATATCCATCAATTAGTTCAGAAATAATATTACTGCCTGCATCAGCATTAGGTTTTAGAATAAGGAGCTGCATATCAGTTTCAAGGGCTGCATCAAGTACGGCTTTAATCTGCTCAGAAGCTTTGTCTGCCTGCTGTACTACCGGATGAAAAACGATTAATAACAGTGAAGTGTTTATATTTAATTTATACCGGGAAAATAATTTCTCACGATTCATTATTTTTTCCTGGTAAACTGCATCCAGCCCGGGAGCGCCAACGACAAAAATTCGGTCTTTATCTTCACCCATTTTAATCAGCCGCTTTCTGGAATTGTTTGTTGCTGTAAAATGATAATGGGCTATTTTTGAAATAGCATGTCTTATAGATTCATCAATAGTTCCTGACAGTTCTCCACCATGCAGATGCACAATAGGTATATTTAGATGCAGTGCAGCCAAAGCACCCGCCAGCATTTCACCCCGGTCACCCAATAACATAACAATATCTGGTTCTATTTCCTGTAATGCCTGAGTACAGCCAATAATCTGCTGACCAAGAGCAATAGACATTTCGGCACCGGAACAACCACTTAGAGAGACTGGAATTTCAGCATCAATTTGAAAACCAGCCTCTTTAATGCTTTTCCATGTTTCACCATATTTAGATAATAAATGCATCCCTGTGACTATCAGAGACAGAGATAAATTCGGGTGTTTATTTATACCATCAAGAACATTATGCATTAAGCCAAAATCAGCTCGAGTACCTGTGATATAACATATTTTCCGCATTAGTAAAGATCCTGCCAGCTTATCATTGAACCGGATTGTAACGAGGATTTTAATTGTTTTCCAATAACCAGTTGAAGTTGTCCAGGTGGGATTCCAGTTCCGGGTCTTAACATTTGCAGGTCATCTTCCTTTATTACTTCACCCGACTCCATATTTCTTGCCAGACAAATACTTCTTCGAACCAGTTTTCTGACCGGTAATTCATCTGGTTGAGGTTCCTTCTGTCCATTCCCAAAACAGTTTTCAACTTTGCGTATATCACTCACCATTTGTTCAAGTTCATCGGGTTCAAGGGAAGCCTTATGATCAGGACCGGGAAGTTCTCGATCTAAAGTAAAATGTTTTTCAATGACTTTTGCTCCCATAGCTACAGCAGCAATAGCAATAACAATACCATCAGTATGATCAGAATAGCCAACAGGAAGACTAAAATAATCTGCCATTGTCTGCATTGCTTTCAGATTCACACTTTCAGTTTTTGCAGGATAATTTGATGTACAATGTAATAAGGTAAGAATATGTTCCAGAGGTTCCTGAAGATTTAGTTTGTTTCTGGTTTGTCGTATAACATCTACAGCTTCATTTACCTCCCCTAATGAGGCCATACCTGTTGATAAAATAACTGGACAGTTCAATTCAGCCAGTTTTTTTATTAAAGGTAAGTTGGTCAGTTCACCAGAAGGTATTTTGATACGTTTCATACCAAAATCCAGCAGCATTTTAGCAGAAGATATATCAAAGGGTGTTGACAGAAACTCAATATTAAACTGTTTACAATGTTTAATAAGTTTAAGGTGCAAATCCTCTGATAGTTCAAGTTTTTTTAACATCAAATATTGATCATCATCACCTGAATTGTTTTTTTGATAATCCGCAGTAGCGGTACCTTTAATAACAAGATTATCAGCTTTAAATGTCTGAAACTTAATCGCATCAGCGCCCGCTTGTGCTGCAACTTCAACTAATTTTAAGGCCATATTTTCCGAACCATTATGGTTCACACCAGCCTCAGCAATAATATAGGTTCTTCTCATATTCATATCATCAGGGTTATTTCAAAATAAGTCTAATGTTGTCAATCGTGAAGTTAACCAGCTTACAACATACAAACGATTATTAAACTCTTTTATGGAAACAGGATCAAGTAAGCATCCATAACAGCGACCAAACTTCAAAACCTGAGTAACATACTCCCAATTCCTGGTAAATTTAAAAACACTTCCCTGTTGTTTATCAATCATATAATAATAATCTTCTGTAACAAGCAAGTCATTACACACTTGTACAGGTAAAACAGAGTGTCTGTTTAATTTATCCAAATCCATGTTATAGCTAAGTACATGCCCAAAGTCACTATTATCTAAAACATACAGGACTCCATCAAAAAACCGTGCAAAATGAACTCTATTGGCAATTTTTTTTATTCTTTTACCAGACATGGCTTGCCATAACCATCCCTGGTTATCAAGGAAGAAATCATGGCTTTCATATTGATAATAAAGAACAATAGGAAAGTTATGCTCTACAGTTCGCCACTCACTTCCATTCGTAATAACTGAACCATTAGTATAAATTGAACCTATGGAAATATAATCATCATCATAATAATCAATTTGTGTTGGCAACCCATAACTCCGGTGCTGAGTCCAACCATCACTTTTTTTAAAATGAACATTCTTACTATCTGAACTCAACCACCACACACTATTCTTATATTGGTAATAATCCCAGGGTTTATTACCTTCAAGAATAGTTTCTGAAACATTAAACTTTTCAATACTGTTTTCTGCTACATTTGAAACAACACTTTGAATATAGTATATAAGTCGTTGTGTTCTCATTCTTAATGAACGGTCACCTGAGTCCTTAAGATTATTAGCCATGACTTTTGACAAATCAAATGATAATTTTTCCCATTTTTTATAACCCTGTATTGAGGGACAGTTATTAATTAGTTTAATAGAAAGCAAATCAATTAAATCATTATTAATCACAGATTTGTCTGATAGAAAAAGCTCAGATATCTCCGCAGCTGTAGCAGAACTATTATCACCGTCTATCCATATCTTATCTCCAGGTAAAAAATCATACCAGGTTAAAGAATTTTGTTCTGCGTTAACAAAATCCTGCAGAGAAATAACCTGCTTATTATCATGCTTACAAAGAAGATATTTCTCTGTTTTTTTATTCATAATACTGGCGTCTTAGAACCTTTCCACTCTCCATCAATTGTAGCGACTACCCGCATATGACTTGAATGAAGATTTTCTTTCAAATAGTTTTGAAATGCTGCAGTTATTTTATCATCCTGCATAAGTAAAAAATGCAGGGCTGGATTATCCGAAAACAGATCAGTTTTTTTATCTAAATGCTGTTTTAAGCGCTCAACATCCAGCAATCCTGGTGTACTGATATCTAGAACACGAAATCCATTTCGACTTAATAATTCTGTTATTGCAACGGGATTATATAGACGAACATGGTCAAAAATGATATTGGAAGAGTCTGTACCCAGTGTTCTTGTCTCAACACTATTCTCATTTGGTGTAGAAATAATAAATATGCCATCAGAATTCATTACTTTTCTTACCAGTCTGAGAAACTGGTCGGGTTCAAGAATATGCTCAATTAATTCCCAGGCAAATACAACATCAAATGTACGTTCATGTGATTCAAGTTCTTCAAATCCTCCTGTTATTACTTCAATAGAGTCCATATTTAAAGTAAGCTCCTGGGGTTCCAGCACTACAATTTCATTAAAAATCTGTTCATTAGTCAATTCCTGTGCAAACTCTCCATTTCCAGCACCAACTTCAAGACAGTTTTTTGAATTGGGCTTAAAACGTTGAATTATTTTTTTGGCGTATTCAACCCGTTCTTGATACATTGGGCGCCGTGATTCTCTCATGCCGGGGTTGGCAATCTCTCTCCAGAATTTCATGGCTGTACTATTGAGAACATATTCCAGATGTAAAGCCTCTGTTGGGGCCGGTGAAACATAAAGTAATTCACATTCACAACAACGTCTATAATCCATACCCTGATAATTAAAGGCTGATTTAACATTCAATGAGTGACATGCTGGACAGCCCGTATCAACGAATTGATCTCGTTTTGTTAATAACTTTTGGATATCATTTACAGTCAGACGATCAAATTCTTCTGCAACACCAGGGTGATGAACATCTTTAACTTTTATTTTATTCAACCTTGTTTCCTTTAAATAAATAATTTTTTACCTTGTTTTTTATGGGACCGGATATAATTCAAGTTCCATTATTCCGCTTTCTTCACCTTTTGCTGATGCCGGGAAAAACCGAAACTTGTAAAAAGTATATTTTTCTCGGTTATTTAAAACAAATGATGAGGGGAATTCAGGGTCCTGACTCAAGCGTATATTTTGACGTGTCTCAAGTTTAAACCAGTCAAAATTGTTATATGATGCTAAGACATCCCATGAATAAAATTGTCTGTTTTTTCTGCCTCTATAATGCATAGCCACCATTCGATATATTCCAATGGGAGGTATATCCTGGTTAGAAAAATCAAAAAGTACTGAATTAATATTTTTTGTACCTAGCAATACTCCTGAACCATAATTTTTGTCTGCTATTTTCTGCCCACTATTCTTTCCAGGCTGGAGCATTATCTTTGCATAATAGGCATTATTGGGATAAGAACGTAAATAAGCTTCAAAAAAAACAACTGAATCAGGTAAAAGCCCATTAGGTTTTATAATATACTCATTATTTATGAACTCCACTTCAGACAGGTCTATTGTAATATCCTTAAATTTTGCCTCTTTATTTCTGGCTTTTGTTATTTTAATAAAATCAGGTGGTGGTAATTTTGTATTAAATAACAGATTTAACCTGACATTTCCACTCTTGATTTTGTAAGGCAATGGTTTTCCGTTTTTGTCAGTCTCTATAAGCTCAATATTATTTTTTGAAACAACCTTAGCAATTTCATTTAGCGGAATGGCTATTTGATCCCGACTACCGACAAATATAAAACTATCTACTGGCTGTGAGGAACGCACAACCCACCAGTTATTTTTTAATACAAGACTTGGTTCATGACCATCTCTAAGGTTTTTTTGATACCCAAGCGTCTCTCGTAATAATGGATATTTCTTATCCTGACCTGGATTCCAGATAATCCAGGCACCACTTTCAGGCAGCAAATCGGGATTATCTTTCAGAACCTGTACATGAACTGTACTCTTTCCACTTAAACGTAAAAAGAGTTCAAGTACGGGTTTCATTTTTGGTTCATTAACGTAAACCTGTTCATCCGGTTTGTCAGCATAACGAGCTGCAAATTCAATAGCCGGAAATATATAAGATGGACTGGTCAATAAAGACCAGAAAAAGGCTGATGCTGTTATTAATACAATTGAAACTGTCTGGAAAGAAGACCAGCTTTCTACATTTTTATAAATACTACCTTCAGGTCTTATAATAGCCAGTGACGCAAACAAAAATGCCATACCAATGGTTTCATTTCTTTCCTGAGGAAGAAAAAAACTACCGCTTAGAAATATTATAAGAACGCCTGATAGTCCTATATAAAGAATATTATTTTCTCGTAAATCATCCGTAAATCCATTTAGAAGTGATCGCCATAAAGCAATTGAAAATACCAGAAAAAAGCCTAGAAAAGAAAAAATTCCAGCCATCAGTAAAACATCAAGATATAGACTATGACTTGAATAAGTTGTAATAATACCGTTAAATGAATTGCCCGGGAGAGGCAAGTCCAGGGTGCCGACCCCACTTCCCGTCCAGAAAAATTCAGGAATAATTGATATTCCCTGAAACGCCAGTTGAGAACGACTGCTATTAGCAGAAACCAGTGATTGAATTTTTTCTACTTTAGGTTTTTTTTGTTGGGTTATTTCCTTAGCATGGTCTGAGTGTATAATTCTGGTTGGCTTTAAATAAGTGATATTCTGCAAACTAATAAAACAGCCTAAAACTGATAAAAACAGGAGCAGATAGTGTTTATTTTTTAATGAAAATACAGCTATTATAGTTAAACCCGCCAGCAAAGCCAGACTCATTGCTCGAGTATTGTTTACATAAACCAGGAAAAAAAGTAACAAAATACCAATTAAAATCCACCATGCGTTCCTTTCCTTAACATTAAACAATGATAGTAATACAGCAACACCCATGGCAAGCACAAAAGTTACTGCTGTGTGGTAATAATAAGTACCCCGAACACGGTAGAAATATTGTTCAAAATTTGGTGAATCAATAACATACGAATAATCATTAGTAATCCATTGAACAGCAACAATCAGTGCAATAATAATTATTCCTAAACCGGCGCCTTTTAAGATTATCTCAATATCAGTTCTGTTCCTAACCAGAATAATTGCTATAAATGACCAGTATAACCAGCTTGCCCACATTGAAGTGCCGGTTAACATTTGCCCTATTTCATTAGACACAGGGTCTGACAATAATACTAAAACAGGATGCAATAAAGCTCCGGACCAGAATAATATTAGAGAAAATATAAAAAAGGCAGATATTCGATTATCTTGCCAGAAATATTTGAGCAATATAATTGCCAGCGCAAACAAGCAGATAATGTCATATAGCAGCAGAGCCAGATCCGTTGTTTTATTAATCATTTGTCCATAAACATCAATTAATGAATGTATAATATGATCAAATGGATGCATCAATAGATTATTAAGCCAGCCTGTTAGGGCTATCAGAGATAGACTCACCAGGACAATCAGTACCGGCTTTTTGAACTTTGACAAAAGCTGTATCAATATCAGTCCTGCCAGAAGCCGGACAGCTCCCTGCCAGACAGGTAACATTGGCAAAGCAATGGCACCACATATCAAGAGCATAAAAATACTGATAAATAATTGGTGGGTTTTATCTGATCCGAACACTCTTAAAGTCATTGCTCATGTTCTCATTTTAATCTACCGGATACAGGGCAACATGATACCCGCCACATTGTCCCGCACCACCAACACCAACAGTATCTACATCATTAAGCTTTAATGTATGCTCATCAAAAACATAGCTCCAGTGTTGTCCATTTTTTATTACATCAAAATTATCATGAAAATAGTGACCGTCTCGTGATTTAATGGCCAGAAAAGGCTGTGGTCCGAAAAGACTTCCAGAATCCAGGTAAACATGTAATCTTCCATTCTGGATATGTATTTTAAAAACCGGTGGCTGTTTATAAACTTCCGGTTCAATTCTTTCAATATGTCTGCGAGCAGCCTCCTCTGCACCCGCGAAACAAATTTGAACATCAGGATATTTTTGTCTTACTTCGGCAATGAGTTCTCTCATGTACTGAACATCAGGACGTATGTCCCTGTAATCATGATTAGCAAATGCAACAATAGCTGAACCATAACTCCTGGCATCATTAAAACTTTCTACTAAATGCTCTCTAGTCAGTAAGCGTAATCGGGTGCCCAGGTTCAGGCATCTGAAAATCCACCGACGGCAATTACCTTTCTGTTGATAATCATCATGATGAGGATGGTAACCAAGCCAGTTCTGAGGAGCCCATCGCCAATCACCAAAACGTCCACATTCTGTATCATTCTGCTGCAGACATTCACCTTTAATTGACTGATTTGCATAATCAAAGGGTATCCATTGTTCCATAAAAGCATGAGAATCCGGCCTCTCTGAATGGAATCCAGGACGACTGGTAGTGGGAAACCACTGATGCTCTATTATTCGCCGGGCTATAATATCAAGCAGTAATGACATATTATTATTATAGGATGTGGCCGCACTTAACGGATTTCCAGTTAAGGACAGTGGATGAAAATGCCAGTTCAGTTCATCCTGATGACTATTTGTTCTATCCAGTATATTCTGATAAAAATCAAAAATTTTACCATAGCCTATATCCTTCCGGCGGGGATTTTCAGCAAAGCCCATATGATCAACACAATGCCAGCTATAAACCCATCCGTTATCAAAGTCATCACAAAGCTGGTTTCTAAATTCTTCACTTAAAGCACTGTTCAGCATATGTTCTATATCATCCCATGAACGATTGTAATTGAGTAGTTTGGGAGATATAACCTGGGCTATTTCCTGCTCCTTACCATTTAGCTTTATTTCCATATTCTGCAACTGCTTTAAGGTCTTTTCCGATGGCTCCAGCCAGACATTAAACAATTCGCCTATCCGTTGAAAAGTGGCATAAATATCCTCATCCATTGGCCCTTCTGTATCAATACAGTGTACAACATATAAAACTGGTTTATTCAATCTAATACACTCCTTCCCTTACTATCTTTTCTTTCTTAGTATTTGTGTTTCTAATAGTTCACAAATATTCTGAGTTGCCTTGCCGGGTTTTGGTAAGCTTTCCCTAAGTTTTGCCAGTTTTTCTGATACTTTATTAGTAGTTAATAATGTAACAAGTCCCTGTTCTGCATCCTTTAATGTTGAGACAGTTAATGCACCATCATCCTTACCATATGAGACCATATCCTGATAATGAGATATCTTTATCACTAACAATGGTTTTAAGGATAGTAATGCTTCCCAACCTACTGTTGATGTTAAAGTTACCGTCACATCGCATGCATGTATAACCGAAGGTAAATCTTCATATGAATAACTTTGAATACAGTCATCTGGAATGCGCTCCTTACTCTCATCAGTACTGCTGGGGTGCAACCGAACGACCAGTTTCCACCCATTTTTCCTACAGATTTCAGCCAGATGATTACGCACCCTCCTGGGTAGTTCTGGCTCCAGTGGTTCTGGTTGTTCCGCCCAGAAGATAAGCGTTTGATTTTCATCAACTTCTCTTTCTTTACGCCATTCACAACCTTTCTTTTTTAACTTCGGATTAGCCAGCTGATCAAACATCGGACTTCCTGTAAGAAAAAAATCATCTCTTTTTCGTCCACAAGCTGTTAACCTGTTGATAACTTCTGTTCTTGAAACTGCAAGAAAATCGCCGTTATCAGGTCTGCTAAGCCAGGATTCTTCCTGAATTCCAAATAGTTCAATCATACACAAGCTGGGAATATTTAACTGATAAGCGGCTCTAAGAATGGCTTTTTCCATTCGTGGAGAGGTAGTTGCCACAACTACATCAGGTTTTTCTTTCCGTAATACTTCATGCATAAAGTAGACCGGACAAAATGCATTTAGCCCATGTTTTTTATATTGCTCCCAGGCATCAGACTCACCAATATCTATCGCTAAATCTCTAAACAATGTCCCCAGATAAGCAATCGATTCATCTATTGAAATTCCTTTGCCATCAGTATGATGAACAGCCGCAAGTTTTCTACCCCATTTTTGAATAACTGGATCGTTGATATTAATGTAATCAATGGGGCGAGTGTGTTTTATTCCTGCACGAGCTGCTATATCACCCGCTGTCGTTAACGCAAGATACTGACAGGAATAACCGCGCTTTTCCATGGCTTTAAAGACCGGAATAATAGCGGTTACATGCCCTCCCCCATATGAGCAAAACAGAATTTTTGTCAATTATTTATTTCCATTATTCAATTATTATTTTAAAGGATATTTAAGCTTCCATTGTCCATTTTCCATTTCCCATATATCTTTATTACGGAACTTTTCAACCGTATCCCAGAATTCCTGTTCTGAAACACTATGAAACCTTAAAAAATCCTGAAAATATTCCTTGGGAAATTCATCACTCAGACGATTAACAATTTCAATTGCTTCATCACGAGTCATCTGATCATTCCAGATATCATAACAACACTGATCCGTTGCACGCCAGAATCCAAATTTCAAATATTTGAACCAGATATTTATTTCACACAATTTTTCATCAATATTGTCATAATCGAGAAAATTGCCTGAAAGTGGGCCGTTCTGTCTTCCGACAAACCCCCTTGCTTTGACAATTTCATAATTTCTTCGACCATACCATGGCAAAAAGTGCCCCAAATAAATACTATTAATTCCAGCCTCTTTTAATTTATCATAATCAGGATAGGTATAAAAGAAAACATCCCGTTCAGATACATCATTATCAAGCCAGTCTTTTATTGTCTTTTCTTTTATCAGATCACTATTATCAATTTCCAGTGCACTTGGCTTACTTTCCTGCCTTTGTAAACCACCAAATTCAAATGCAATATCTTCTCCCCAAACAACCAGTGGTACTTCATATATTAAAGCGGTGTTAACCACACTTGAAAACATTGCACTATGTTCTGCCCAGTTTGGTTCCCCCTGTCTTAAAAAACATTTACGGCGAATTTTTCGAAAAACACTTGGTTTAATGGTTATTTTCATATGATCAACATTTAAGTCTTTAATCATATTGTTTAAATTTTGAATACCCTCAGTTGTTGGGAGATGAGCTGCCAGTGTTACACATAAAGTTTTTAAACCATATTTCTGAGTCAACATCATTGCCTGAAACCAACTGTCTTTTCCACCACTGACAGGAACAACACAGTCATAAAATGGATGATTTTCAGATTTTATTTTTTTTATTATTTCATCGAGTTGATTGCTTCTCTCATTCCAGTCAATTTCTTTTTTTATTTCCTTTGTACGGCATGCATTACAGAACCCCCTGTCATCAAGAACAATTCCCGGCTTAGTATCGGGCATTACACAATTTGTACAATATTTCATGCTCAACCTTCAATTGCCTTAAAGTTTTTATCATCCATATAAGTTCTGCCAAGGAGGATATAATCATCATTAATGTTTTCATGCTCCATTAAACCGGTTAATTTGTAGTCATGTGGATCATCAAGACCAGGCCTTACGCCATCAACACCTGTATCATGAATGTGGTTAACAACAGAATCCAGTAGTTCCCACTCCCCGCGCTCATTTTTTTTCCATATAGCAGGATCACGAAACGGATTAATACAACTCATAAATTCATCTTCTGTCATTCCGATCCATTGGAGAAATTTATTCAGTGCCTTTGGTTTTATATCCTGATATCTTTTAACCAGTTTGATACCTTCTTCTCTTGTCAGTCTTTTTAGCCTTATATCTCTTGATGCATGATCGGAAACCTTCCCATAACCATATTTTAAAAACTTTATATAATCATGTACACTGGCATTATTCCAGCAATAAATAGACTCATAATGATTGTATGTTCGTTCCTGAACATTAGTTTCATAACCATATTTATCAATCATTGATTCAACCTGTTTTTGTGAATCCCAGAAAACATAATTACCAAGATACAATCCTCGTACTCGGGATTTCTCCAACTGTTCATCTGAGGGATATGTAAATGCCTGCAGATCTTTTTTTGAAATTTTATCACTCTCACCAATTAGCTGTTCTGCATCCAGGCTACGTAAAGCATGTTCTTTTCTCACTTTTTTTGTCATTTCAACTCGATCAAGATGTGAAAACATACCGATCTGATCCAGCCAGCCATTAACGCCCCAGATTATCAAAGGAATATCCAGCTTTGTCGCAACCTGAACAGGAAATGTCTGACTTCCAGCCAGTACATGCCAGTACATATCACCTATTTTTCTTAAAGTAATTCTTGTGATTTCCTTAACTGTATCCGGGCCCACTGTTGACATCATATGATCACAGTCGAGTCTGGTAATCAGTCTGGCCAGATTACGCACACCAACCTTAGTATTAAAGTGGGTATTGTAAGTAACCAGTAATGGGTTTAACCCGTAGGTATTTTTAATCATATCAACAATAAAAAAATCATCACCTGTTCCTGAAACCGGGATAATACAGTCATAACTTGTACCAGGGCGATTTTTATAGTGACGTAAGAGTTGTTCGAGCTCCTGAGTCTGTTGTTTCCAGTCTATTGCATATTTCTCTTCATGCACCTGACAACCACTACAAACTCCACGTTCATCAAAAATAATATTCAGTGGATGATTCTCCGGGTAAAGACAACGTTGACAATATTTCATTTTTTTCCTAAAAAAAGTTAATAGGGTCGACCCAACAAATCAAATTCGAAGTCTTCATACTTTACATTTGAATTTAATCTGACTGGAACACCCGCTCTTAATAACTGAGATTTTGCAGCAATTGTACTATGTTCAGTATGTTGAAAAATATTGGCTGCTGCAACGGCCTGGCAATGCCCTTCCAGAACACCTTTAGCCAAATCAGATGATTTTCCCACCCCTCCACTGGCAATAACTGGAATTTTTAATTGTGAACTGACTAGTTTTAATAACTCTGTATCATAACCTTTTCTGCTTCCGTCCCTGTCAACTGAGTTAAGAAAAATCTCTCCAGCACCCGATTGCTCCATTTGTATGGCCATTTCAAGTGGAGTAATATCCAGCGGTGCTTTAGATAAATAATCATAAACACGATAACCTGTTGCTGTTTTTATAGAATCTATTGAAACAGTAATGCATTGACTACCATAGATTTGGGCGGATTCATTTATAAATTCAGGTGTAGTATTTATTGCAGAATTAATACAAACCTTGTCGGCTCCAGCATTAAGCAGATTACTGATATCCTTCAGGTTTTTTATACCACCACCGACAGTTAAGGGGACAAAACACTCGATAGCAGCCCATTCCACAAGTTTCACATCCGGTGAACGTTGTTCCCGTGTTGCATCTATATCAAGTATGATGATCTCATCAACATCCCAGTTAACAAAAAATTCAATAGCGGTCTTAACATTGCCAATTGGCAGATATTTTTTAAAGCCAAAGCTTTGAACAACCAGATGTCCTTTAGTAACAATACATGGAATCAGCCTTACTTTAAGCATTTTTAAGACCTTTTGCCCATTTAATAAATTGAGCCAGTACTTTTAAACCATTAGCCTGACTTTTTTCAGGGTGAAACTGCATACCCATAATATTTTTATATTCCACAGCAGCGGTAAATTCTTTTCCATAGTCAAAGGTAGCTGTAATAAAGTTATCAGAACAATTAACGGAATAACTATGAACAAAATAGAAATTTTTATCTTCGTGTAATGTATTAAATGTTTCCGTAGTTTTTTTAATAATAAGATCATTCCAGCCAATATGT
>Ga0256831_1000612_pt1 | contig 18540 bp, 20 predicted proteins | sample 132544metaG_FD_189087 | JGI IMG/M metagenome (GOLD analysis project Ga0256831, IMG submission 189087) | Hydrothermal vent microbial communities from Lau Basin, Pacific Ocean - 132-544 | ecosystem: Environmental > Aquatic > Marine > Hydrothermal vents | place: Pacific Ocean: Lau Basin | collected... | reverse complement strand
CATCTGGCCTCCCTCGACCCGGAGGGACCCCCGGAATACCCTGGTAGGCGTTGGTATGGAGTAGTAGTATTCTAGGGGCGGGCAGTGCCATACCCGGGGGACCCCCGTCCACGTAACGCTGATCCCGTGGAGCCGGGTCCTCCTCCATGAGATGTCCACGTAGGGCTCCAACGCGGCCCCTCCAAGGTACTCCCTCGAGGGTCCCCTACGTAGCCCGGAGAAGTATTCGTAGAGGCGCTGGCTACCCCTATCATACGCTATGAGGTCGAGGTCCGAGGAGGAATGGAATATCCCCATGGCATAGGAGCCTGTGAGGCCCAAATCCCCCAGGCTCACACAAGCCCCCCTAACCACCGTGTAGAGGGCTTCGACTGGCCTAGAGCCTCCGGGAGCCCTCGAGGCGAATGCCTCCAGAGCCTCCCGGGGACGGATCAGGCGGGCTACCTCGTAGAGGGAGGCGTAGGGCATCTCGACTCCATAGAGGGGGTCCCTCCTCCACCGAGCTCCAAGCCTCCTCATAACAGAGGCCAAGCCCCGGGGGCCGTAGTGGGGTATCTCCCTGCACAGGCTATACCCCCTGCCCCTCCAGGGGCTACCCCCGCTGCACAACACGTACTTGGGCAGATACGCTATGAGGCCGGGCGGCGAGGGGACCCCCTGCACCTGGCCAACGACGCCGTCAACCGTGTATATGATAGCGCCGTGGAGGCTAGGCTCTCCCTGCAAACCTTATCCACCCGTAGTCGGGCCACAAGGTGTACCTGCCGCTCCTCGCCCCAAGCCTGGCGAGGCCCTCAATAATGTAGGCGCCTGGAGCCAACTCCTGGTACCTGGTCCTCCAGGACTCCACCCACACTCTGCGGGGGACCCTCCCCCACTTCCACATTAAGGCTTTAACAACTAGGGCTTCATACCTGGCCGGGACAGTATAGGGGGACCCTCCCTGCACCTCGACGAGTAGCCTAGCCCTGCCCAGGGGGACTAGGGGGTCCCTGCAGGGCTCCTCCCACAGGCTTGTGAGGAGGCGGAGAGTGTAAGGGACCCCCTTATAGCAGGAGTCTAGTAGGCTCGACCCTATCCTTGCCTTGTCCAGGGCTACTCCACCGGGGCCCTGGGTCGCCCTTTTACTCAGCACTCTTTCAGCCTGGCACTGGGATATGAGCCCCTCCTCTGCTAGATCCCTTAGTGCTCTCGGAGCCTCGGGGTTGTAGGGAGCTATTATGTCGACATCGCTCGAGGGTCCCTCACACCCTATGGCATGGGAACCTGTTACCCAGGCCTGCTCTAGGCCTAGCAGGCTAGAGAACTCCTCCAGGAACCCCCTAATCCTAGGGGGCAGGCTAGCCTGCCTCCCAGCCTGGACCTTATAGAGCACTTTATCCCTGGATAGGGCGGGGACCCTCGAGCCTAGGCACGGGTGGTATACTAGCCGCGCCGGATTCGTAGGCTTTGCGCAGTTGGGGAGCCGGTAGGTTAATGCTGTAATGTACCCGTCCGTATGAGTGTACCCCTTAACCATGTAGTAGGTAGGGGTCCCCCAAATGCTGGCCAGGACTATTACTCCGTCAACCAAGCCAGGAGCCGAGTCCCCGGGCACTGGGCTCAATCCTCCTGGGTATTAGGTGTGTGCCGTCACAGCTTGGGGCGTTGAACCACTCCCGGCCCGTGAAGCCCTCTCTGCAGTGTGCGTACTGGAGGCCTAGCCTTCTGGCCTCCTCCACTACTGGGCGGAGTAGCTCCTCCCTATCCCTCTTGGGCAGGTAGGTGTAGCCTCCAACCTTTACGCCCCGTTCCCTGTAGAGCTTGTAGATTCTCTCGCCTAGGCTTCCCAGGCGCCGCCTCATCCTAGCCAGGTTGTCGGGCCTGGCCTTGTAGGTAGAGGTCACTATGAATACTGCCCCGGCTTCGGCTATCCTCCCGACGAGCTCCCGGAGCATGCGGGGGTCATCGTTTACTAGGGGGATTACGGGGTCTAGCCTAACCCCCACGGGCACTCCAGCCCTGGAGGCGGCCTTCACGGCGTCGAGCCTCTTCTCTGGTAGCGGGGCCCCGGGCTCCACTAGGATGGACATGGAGGGGTCTAGCATTGTTATCGTCGGGGTTACAGCCACGTTGCCCCGAGCTACTAGGTCTAGGTCTCTGGCGGCGTAGAGGGTCCCCTTAGTTGTTATGAGTATCCTCCGGCCCCCCGGTATCATTATCTCGAGGGCTTTCCTGGTCAGCCCGTAGGCGGCCTCCTCCGGAGGGTAGGGGTCGCTACTGGTCCCCATGTTTATGGGGATCTGGGGGTCCCACCTAGCTAGCTCCCTCTTCAACCTTCTCTCGAAGTCCCTCTTGGGCGTGCTGGGCTTCTCGCCGATGTATGCTGTTGCATAGCAGTATAGGCAGTGGAAGGAGCATCCCGTGTAGGGGTTTAGGCTTAGCTTGAAGGGGCAGGTGCATAGGGGGCTGTTCCAGGGGTCGAAGGGTGCTAGGAGGGTCCCCTTCCTCCTATAACTCGATGTTGGCATGCCTGCTCCTCATCTCGTCCTCGCTTACCCGGAGCCTCTCCATGAGGGCGTACACTACGCCGTCCAGGAATACCAGGGCCGTGTCCTCGAAGAGGGTCCCGAGGGGTGCGAGGGGCTCGTGTATGCCGAGGATCTGCCTGGCGAAGTAGTCGTCGAGCCTGCTATGCTTCGTCCTGCCGGGGACCTTAACCACTAGGTCCGCCAGCTTCCCCAGGGGGCTATCCGGGTACGTGGTTATAGCTACTACTGTCGCGCCGACCTGCTTGGCAGCCTCCGCCGCAGTAACTATCAGCTTAGTCTTACCGCTACCCGATATGGCGACTACGACGTCGCCCCTCCTAACGCTAGGCACTATCGTGTCGCCAAGCACGTAGGAGTTGTAGCCTAGGTGGAGTAGCCTCATAGCGAAAGCCTTACCTACTAGGCCGCTACGCCCCGCACCCATGACGAGAACCTTCCTCCTGTGATCCCCGTAGACCTCTGCGAGAAGGTCTATGAAGCTTGAAACCTCCTCCTTATCTATTATACTGGAGGCCTCCTCTATGAAGCGGGCGATCTCGCCCATAGCGTTCAAAGCGTTCTCGGCATCCTCCCGAGCCAATGCGGGCATCCCAATAGCCGTGGTACGTTCTACTAGAGGATAAAAGGTGAGGGTCCCCCAGGGGAGGGTAGATGATAAATCGCCCCGTGACCCCTACTAGTAATACTGAGCGGGCCCCGCCGGTCTCACGTCCGCCGAGACCCCGTGGTGGGGGGTGAAGATGGCGGCGGATCGGTGAGGCGGGGCACAGTACTGTGTGGCTGTGAGGAACCCTTAGCCCGCTCCCTGTGGAGCCTCTCCAGAGGGGCTGTGAGCGGGTCGAGCCGGTTCCGAGCCTTCCGGGCACTCCGGCTTAACGTTCTTCGCTACCTCCTCGATTATCTGGTCCAACTGGTAGATCGCATTGCTATCAACGAGGATCTCCTCCAAGTCCTCGAGCCTCTCCCCTGTCACTCCATCTATTATCACCGCCGTGTCCACGTACTTCTTATGGTTCTTGTACTTGCGGAATACTCCAACGTAGATGGGATAGTATACTAGGCTCTCTGACTCTACGAGGCCGAAAGCCTTCACTATCCTGTCTAGTATTGAGAGGTCGAAGACTGGTTCTATTACGCGGGCGCACTTCGCGGGCCTACCCTCTACTAGCTTGCCCTTGCCCGAGTAGTACTCCTTGAGGCTCACGTAGTCCTCGATCCTGGGCTCCACGACGTGGAAGAAGCCTTCATAGTCCGGCTCCACGAGACCGAGCTCTACTAGGAAGTCCACGAGCACCCTAGCCCTCTCCGGGTCGCCGAAGTGCTCGACTATCTCGGCCATGGTGACTTTGCCTCCACTAGCTATTATCTCGAGTATCCGGATCGCCTCCTCGTTGAGCTCTCCGAGCCTCGAGAACTCCTCCCTCACCTTCAACCGGCCCTTCTCAACGCCTACAAGGCTACCAGTAGCGGTTTCAAAGCACAGACTACTCTTCTGGGCCTCCAGAACCTCCCCATGCTCCCTAATGTGGAGTAACACGTCGTAGCAAGCGATCACTATGTAGGCAAGCCTGCTACCAGCAAAGACCACCTTCTTAGAGGATAACACTCCTCCCAGTATCCCAGTCAAGCTACTCCTAATCCGGGTCTCGAAGATCTTCCTAGCCGCCTCCTCGTTTATCTCCGGAAGGATCACGTACTCAACTGGCCCGCTTTCCCTCGAAGGCTTGAACTCGGCCTGGACTACTCCAACACCCAGGATACTCGCTAGCTCCTCTAACTCTCTCGGAGGAGGATCCCTGGAGACTACTAGCGCTAGGGGTACCCCCTTCTTCAACCTCACCATAGCTAGCTCTTTCACGACCTCGCTCGTAGCGTAATCGACTAGTACGAGGACCCCATTAATCCTCAGGGGCCCCAGTGTTCCCGAGAAGAGGCATGGGCCTTGCAGCACTCTCCTCCTCAGAGCGGGCGAGACGGCTTCTGGCTCGCAAGCCACCCTGAAGCCCTTATCGCGGAGCGCCTCTACAATATCCATTCTCCGACACCTTGAGCCTCCCACTATTCTAGCCCGCCTCAACCACCCAGTGGTACTGATTGTTCTGCCTGGGAGTTAATTAATAGGGAAACCAGGATCATACCCAAGAGGGGAGGCCCTAGGCTCTCGAGGGATCTTAAAGATGATGCGAGGCCAGCAGGGCGAGGAGTCCGTTGTAATAGAGTATAACGGGTCTATTATTCGTGCTACGAAACAGGGCGGTCTATACAGGTGCCCCTACTGTAATGCTCTATTCTACACTCCAAAGGATCTTCTACATCACATTGTCGCGCATGCTAAGGGCCTCTTAAATGCACAAAGGGAGCCGGCTAGTAGGTGGCATTAAGACACTAGGGAATTGCTTTGTTATAAGGCGGTTTAGAGCGTAGGATCCGGAAGCTAATGGCTAGATTAGGGCTACTTCTAGGTAACTGGGTCTATTAGTGTCGAATGGATCCTCAAAGCTTGCTGACACCACCGGCTCGCCGTGGAGCAGGGTCCTTAGTACTAGGTCCTCTAGTTTTTCAGCTATTTCGTAGGTGTCTCCTAGGTCGACGGGGAGGGTATAGGTTCTCTCGAGACCCTTGCTTGTCTCGACGGAGAGCTCGATTAAGCCGTCACCAGTGTTAACACCCATGGTGGGGTTCACTAGGTAGACCGGCTCGTCTTCTACTAGGAGGTCTATCCCGTACTCTCTCCACAGTTTCTCGGAGATCTCCCAGGCAATCCTTGTAAGCTCTAGTGTTGCAGTGCCTGTTAGCTTCACCTTTATGCTCGGCCGCGTTTGGGAGTGGGATACCTGGTCCACTAGACGCCCCCGACCGGAAGTATTGCTGGGGCCGCCGTAAATAAGAGGCATACCGGCGTATACCCAGGTAACACGATTTATACCGGAGGTAATCCCTCCAGCCTCTCCAAGTCCTCCGGGCTCAGCCTCCAACCCATGGCACCTATGAACTCTCTAACCCTCTCCACCCTCTCAGACTTCGGTATCGCAGAGACCATCGGCCTAGAAATGAGATAGTTCAGGGCCACCTGGACAGGCGTTTTACCATACTTCTCCCCTATCTCGCGGAGGACAGGTATCTCCGCGACCCTCCCCCTCTCTAGGGGCGTGTACGCCTGCACAAGGACTCCCCTGTCTATGGCGAGGTTGAGCAGGCCTCTCTCCGGGTAGCGGTGAACAATGCTATAGTGTACTTGATCCGCTACTATCTCATACTTCCTACAAGCCTCTAGGGCCCTCGCCAGCAGGTCCTCGCCAAAGTTGCTAACACCGATATACCTGGTAAGCCCCTTCTCAGCTAGCGTCTCAAGGCTTCGAACCTGCTCCTCAATGCTTGCATAGTCGTCTGGCCAGTGTATCAGTACGAGGTCAACGTAGCGCACTCCCAGCCTCTCAAGGCTAGCCCTCATAGCCTTAACCGCTAGGTCGGGAGAACGGAACCTGTGGGGGAGCAGCTTAGTGGTTATGAAGACGTTGTCGCGTCCCACCTCCCTGACGGCTTCTCCAACTATTCTCTCGGCCTCCCCGCTGCCATACATTTCCGCGGTATCAACATTGTCTATGCCGTGCGTAAATGCGTAGACTAGAGCCTCCTTCATGGAGTGAGGATCCCTTATCGCCCATGTCCCGATACCTATTGCTGAAACGGTTTCACCGGTCCTTCCCACGGGCTTCCTATCACTCGGATCTATGGGGTATAGTGGCATTGTCCCACCCATAGTAGCATATTATTATCGCTCGGCGAATAGAAGCTTTAACCGGTGCATCAGCTTGACCCCCGAAGAACTCCTAGACCTCGTATTATCCCGGACCAGGGACCAGAACCGCTGGAGGCTCCGCGAGACAATTAACCTAATCGCCAGCGAGAACGTCATGAGCCCTCTGGCCCTGAAAGCCTACACCTCAGACTTCATGCACAGGTATGCGGAGGGGAAGCCCTTCAAGAGATACTACCAGGGGACCAGGTATATCGACGAGCTGGAGGTAGCTACGAGCGAGTACATAGCCGGGGCCCTAGGAGCTGTGGGAGTAGAACTCAGGGCCACTAGCGGGACCATCGCCAACGCCGCAGTATTCAGGGTGCTAGGCGAGCCCGGCGACAAGGCCGTAATAGCCCCTGTACAGGCGGGGGCACACGTTAGCCATACTAAGTTCGGCACGCTAGGAGCCCTTGGAATAGAGCAGGTAGACCTCCCCTACGATGAAGAGAACATGAATGTCGACGTAGACAAGGCCGTGAAGATAATCGAGGAAGTTAAACCAAAATTTGCAGTACTAGGCGGTAGCGTCTACCTGTTCCCGCACCCCGTCAGGGAGATCGCAGAAGCCGTCCATAGCGTTGGCGGGAAGCTAGTCTACGACGCGGCCCACGTATTCGGCTTAATATATGGCGGCGCTTGGAGGAACCCCTTAAAGCATGGGGCCGACGCCATGACCGCCTCAACCCACAAGACCTTCCCCGGCCCGCAGGGAGGCCTCATAGCCTTCACCGACAAGGACCTCTACAAGAGGGTCTCAAAAACTATATTCCCATGGTTCGTCAGCAACCACCACCTCCACAGGATCCCGGCAACTGCTATAACCGCGATAGAAATGACGATATACGGCAAGGAGTACGCTGAGAACACCGTGAGCAACGCTAGAGCCCTCGCAGAGGAACTAGCGGCCCAGGGCTTCAAGGTGCTAGGGGAGCACCTAGGCTACACTAAGAGCCACCAAGTACTAGTCGATGTACGCGGACAAGGAGGAGGAGCCAAGGCGGCCAAGCTACTAGAAGAGGCCAACATTATAGTCAACAAGAACCTCCTCCCATGGGATCCGCCCAGCGCAGTCAAGGATCCCAGCGGCCTGAGGCTAGGAGTACAAGAGATGACGAGGTTCGGCATGGGGAGAGACGAGATGAAGGCCATAGCAGAGTTCATGGCCCGAGTCCTCATAAAAGGTGAAGACCCTGGCAAGGTAAGGAGAGAGGTTGCCGAGTTCCGCTCCGAGTTCACTAAGGTCCACTATGCCCTAGAAGGCGACGTCGAGACCATACTCGACATGGTACACTAGGGGCAGAGGTAAACCGCTTAACCCCTCAACTATTCCTATATGAAGTGCGCGCCGACCCGCCGACGGGGCCGATAAAAGGGCCCAAGGGATGAAAGCGGGTACTACCTAACCCTAATGGTATAGTGGGGGATAGCCATGGCCGAGGAAAACATTAACGCGTGGATAATCACGGTTGGCAACGAGATCCTCATCGGTAGGATAGTGAATACTAACGCCGCCTGGCTAGGAGAAAAGCTAACGTTCCTAGGATTCAGGGTGGAGCGAGTAATCACTGTACCCGACTCGCTAGAGGATATCGAGGAGGAGGTTGGCAGAGGGATAGCGAGGGCTAGAATAGTGATAACCACGGGGGGCCTGGGCCCCACGTATGACGACATGACCCTCGAGGGCGTGGCTCGTGCGGCGGGCAGAAGGCTAGTATTGAATGAGAAAGCATACCAGATAGTCAAGGAGTTCTACGCGAGGGCAGGCTACGAGCTGACAAAGGAGAGAGAGAAAATGGCCATGCTCCCCGAAGGCGCAGAGGCCATACCAAACCCTGTGGGCGCTGCACCCGGCTCCCTCCTAGACCTGGGAGACACCATTGTCATCAGCCTACCCGGCGTGCCTGCCGAGATGAAAGCCATGTTCGAGCAGTACGTGGAGCCCAGGCTTCGCGAGATAGCTCCCCACAAGGCTGTGGTCGACTGCGGCTTCATCGTTAAAGGGGTCCCAGAGTCGGGTCTAGCCCCATGGATAAAGAAGGCCTCTAGACTAGAGGACTCGATATACCTCAAAAGCCACCCTAAGGGGCACGAGACGATGGGCCCCGTGCTGGAGATAAGAGTACTAGCCTCGGGTAAGAGCAAGGAAGAGGCAGTGGCAAAGGCTAGGAGGGTTCTAGAATACGTGGCCGAGAAAGCTAGGGGGCTCGGCGGTGAAACAGGGGAAATCAATTGTAAGGGAGAAGGTCAAGCTAACAGCTGAGATAGCCGGGATTGGAACACTTACAGCAGTGATAGGGGGGTTAGCCTCTCTCAAACCAGTCTTCATAGTAGGATTAGTCCTCGTAGCCTTATCACCCTTCATATCACTATACGTCATGCTGCGAAGGCTCCAAAGGCAAGCATAAACTCTCCTTTAAAAGACCTGCCTCGCCCCAGAATGACTAAGGGGAGTGGTCGGTGAGCGGTGAGGAGAAGCAGCAGTTCCCGATAATAAGAGGGCCTAAGGAGATAATCGACAAAATAATCAAGGCCCTCAAGGAGGTATACGACCCTGAGATACCAGTTAATGTCTACGATCTCGGCCTAATCTACGAGATAACCGCTGAGGAAGTCAAGCCCGGAAAGTACTACGTAAAAATACTCATGACCCTGACAGCTATAGGATGCCCCGTAGCAGGGCAGATAGCAGCATACGTGGAAGAGGCCATCCGAGACATGGTCCCGGAAGCAGAGGATGTAGAAGTGGAGATAACCTTCGACCCCCCATGGTCCCCAGACTACGTGACACCCGAGGGCAGGGAGCTCCTCAAGGCCATATTCGGCTATGACGTTGTGGAGGAGTGGAAGAAGAGAATGCAGGAGGAGGTCCAAGCCTAGCATCAAACGGCAAAATATCCCTGAATACCACACCCACACTTAGGGGTTACAAGGCTTGGAGAGAGACGCTCTCGTGGAGGAGTTAATAGAGCTTATCGAGGATAACGAGTCCCCCTGGCGGAAGGCCGCCTTCTACAGTGATCCCAAGGTTGCCCCAATATATGATAAGCTCATTAAGAGGTGGCTAGACTCGGGAGAGAAGGGGGTCCCCCTAGATTATGCCGATGAAAGCGATCTAAGCATCCTAGTAGCTATTGCCAGAAAGTACGCGTTTATGGACGAGAGTAAAGCGAGGGCCATAGCCCTCAGCAGAATGGGGGAGGAGTACTCTAGGGGGATTATAGGGTAGGATTCTACGAAGGCCTACTGCTGCTGGCTCCTAGTGGGCACTGGCGGGTTCCTCCTAGGCTCTATGTAGTCTTTGGGAGCTCTCTCGAACGGTTCTAGGTAGCGGTGGAGCACCTTCGGTATCCTGACCGTGCCATCCTCCTCTTGGAAGTTCTCTAGTATGGCGGTTATCGCCCTAGTGCTAGCGATCCCAGTAGCGTTGAGGGTGTGCACGTAGCCTCGCTCCATCCCCTTTCTTCTTATGAGCCTTATCTGGAGCCTGTAGGCCTGCCAGTCGGTGCAGTTGCTAGCGCTAACCATCTCCCTGTACCTTCCCTGCGCCGGCATCCATGCTTCCAAGTCATACTTCTTTACCGCGCATGCTCCTAGGTCTCCGGATGCTATGTTGACTATCCTGTAGGGTATTCCGAGGCCCTGGAATATCTCCTTGGCATTGTTGATCAGCTCCTCGTGCAGCTTCTTACTTTCTTCCGGGGTCGCGTAGATGAACTGCTCTACTTTGTGGAATTGGTGAACCCTGAAGATACCCTTGAGGTCTCTATTGCCTGCTCCGGCCTCCTTACGGAAGCAGGGGCTTACTCCTACGAGTCTCAGCGGTAGCTCGTCATCGTAGAGCTCCTGCTTGTAGAATAGGGCTGCTAGAGGGTGCTCCGCAGTAGCTATGAGATATAGGTCCTCTCCTTCAATCTTGTAGATCGCGTCCTTGAAGGTTTCAATATCTATCACTCTGGTGATTACATCATGCTTCAACATGTATGGTGGCAGGACTAGTGTATAGCCTTTCTTGGTGAGAGTGTCCAGCGCGTATTGGAGTAGGGCCATGTCGAGCCAGACTAGGTCCTCGTATAGATAGTAGAATCTTGACCCAGCCACTTGACCCGCTCGGTATGTATCTCCGAGCTTTAGGACCTTTTCGAGCATGTCCGCGTGGCCTATGGGCCTCCAGTCTATAACGTCGAATTCAACATTGAAGCCGCGGGTCTCTTCCTCGAACTGGGCTAGGTGGCCTCTCCAGACTCTAGGCCTCCCCCAGAACTCCACCGGCCTGGTCGCGGACTCATCGCCTATTGGCACATCATCCTCGACTATATTGGGGAGGGAGAGGAGCACTTTCTCCCTCTCCCTTTCAACCTCCTTCAACCTCGCCTCCAGAGCTTCGAGTTCTCGGAGCAGTTTTCTAGCCTCTTCTATAAGCTTCCTCCTCTCCTCTGGGTCCCGCGTCTTGCCTATAGACCTGCTAACCACATTGTGCTTATGCCTTAACTCGTTAACCTGCGTTAGGAGACGGCGCCACTCTTGGTCGAGCTGGAGGGCTTTATCCACTATGCCCGGATCCATAAGCCTTATCTTAACATAGTACCTAAGCTTTTCAGGGTCTGAGCGTAAGAGCTCTAGTATGGACCAGGCCAATACACCGGCACCTCTGCCTAGACTCCTAGAAGGGGGCTAGTTTTTAAGGGCCTCGGACTGTGGTCCTCTCACCATCCCTCTCCTGAGGGGTTAGCCTGGCTAGGAGTCCTCACGGGCCCTAGAGTACAATGGCTCTCACCCGTGAGTATTAGGGGTTACGCAGGGCTCTCCTCAAGCCTCCTCACAGCCTCCTTTCTAGCTTCTTCGAGGACCTCCTCAGCCGACTCCTCCACGTTCTCTTCGACTATGGGGATTTCTGACGCTCCCTCAGGGGCTTGGGCGATTATGGCGTCAAGAATATCATTAATCTCTGCTAGGGACTGGGAGAGCTCTGGGGGTATATTCGCTAGTTGGCTTGACGCTTTAGAGACCAGTATTCTAGGTAGGCGCAGGAGGTCCGCTGTTATAATCCCTGATGCTAGTATTGTTTCAAGCCTTACAGCAACCCTCTCGAGAACATTATCAATCGTCTCTAGGGAGAGGGCTAAGTTTCTATACTCGCCGGCTGGCAGTACGCCTTCTAGTTGCTTCGCCCTTGCCTTGGCCCTTCTAACCTCTAGTTGCGCCCTCCTAACTACTAGGAGAGCGTCCATAACCATGCGCGTCGGATTCCTCTTTCTCCTCACCCTACCTTCACTCCCTAGTGGCTTAACCAGTCCACTGGAAGATGAATACGACTACTGCGAACACGTTGTACCTGTTGCCGACCTGGTTTACAATGGGGCATGATATGCTGACTGCGACGGGCTTGAATGATTTCAGTGGTGTCGTGAAGACGTACTGGAGCTGGTATCCCCCAGTAGGGCTCCTCGCAGCCGCGACTGCCATGAGAGCAGTCTTGGTACCGTTGAGTATGCTAGCGCATGTCGCGTCAGGTACTGCTGTCTTGGGGAGGCTCTCAATACCGTTTATAGCCATCTTATAGAGTAAGGCGTTCCTAACCCTTGTCACGTTCTCCTTGGGCTGGCCCACTAGGCCAGGGAACTCTAGCCATCTCTGACCCCTATTGTCCACGTACATGCTACTGTAGGCTGTCTGGAATACTGACCTCGCAAATGGGGGAATCCGGTAGGCTATCCTGAGCATTTGAGTCGACTTGGGGAAGTCAGCCATGCCGTGCAGTATTGCTCCGGGTATGCCTGCCTGGGGTTCCTGTAGGACGTTTGGCTTGGGATAGAGTAATGTCATGTTATTGGCTTTATCTACTACGCCTTCGAAGACGTCGTAGAAGACAACGTAGGTATTGTTCGGCTCGGCCTTGAAGATGTATTTGAGTATGTAGTTCGCCTCTCCTTCATCACCTGTCAAGAGCCTTGCCAGGGCTCTTATCTGGGTTCCATTAAGTGTTGCACCATCAGCCACGGTCTTCCTGCCAGTATTAACCGTTATCCAGTACCCGTAGTCCCACCAGCTAACTATGAGGGCGTCTGGCTTCGTGTTATTCTTAATCCACGCGAGCGCGTTTAGCCAGGCCCTGTTGAGGGGTACGAGCACCTTACTCTTACCAGACGGTGTGAATATGGATAGGGGCCCTATACCCGATGTTAGTATCTGCGGTGCTCTATACTCGTTGGTCCTATACGACTGCACGCCGTAGTAGGCGGCCCCTAAGACTACTAGGAGGACTATGAACATCCCGGCTAGAACCTTTAATGGATCTGCTACTTCATGCTCGGAAGTCCTTGCCTTCTTCTTGGCCTTCTTTGCCCTACCGACGGGCTCGACCGAGCCGGAGACGAAGTCCGCGGTTGCGAGGCCTGCGGCTATAGTCATGTAGAGGCTTGCCATCTGGGTGAAGTAGGCTAGCTGCTTGTTAGCGAATAGTAGGAATAGAGCCATTAGATAGAAGAACGATTTAGTCAGGCCGTCTAGGAACTTTACCTCGCCCTGGGCTAGCCTGACTAGGAATAGAGCCATTCCTCCCAGCGCTAGGACTAGGGCTAGGCCGTATTCTCTTATTATCCGGGCGAAGGAGACGGGCTGGTGCTCCTGAACGCTCTCTATTAGTGGGTTCAAGTGCCTAATTCCGACTGCTAGTAGGAGCCTGTCATTAACGGCTGCTAGACCGGAGTAAATGGCTATGAAGCCGGCGATGAAGAGGACTACGAGTAGCCAGACCTGGAACCCTGGTGTTACACCGTTCTCCAATATTCTCCTTGTTAATGGTAGCCTGTCAATGTAGACCTCCAAGGCGTAGATCCCGATTCCCAGTATCGACGCGGCCCCTAGCCCCATAATGAAGTACCTCATAGTTATGTGGGGAGCTATTACTGCTACCACTGCATAGGAGACCAGTACTGTAAGGTAGATGATTAGTCTTCTCTTGCTTGGCGCTGCGAAGATCGGGTCTAGTAGGGGGATTAATGCGAGGGATATTGAGACTAGGTGATAGCCTCCCCATAGGTAGACGATTGAGCCTCCTGTAAGGCCTGCTAGGACAGCGTAGGTTAGGCTGCGTCTTCCCTTGTTCCTGAGTGCTAGTATTAGGAAGGTGTAGAAGAGGGCTAGTACCGGCACGGCGATACCAGTCTTCTCCACGAAGCCAGCGCTAGTCCTCGAGATTGCTCCCGGAGAGAGTGCGAAGAGCGTGGCTGTTACTAGGCCTCCCAGCTTGGATCCAGTCGCTACATATACTAGAATAAAGAGGAATACAATGGCTAGTGTCCCAGCGAATACGGGGAATAGCGCTATCCAGCCCTTAAGGCTTAGGCCGAAGGCTGCCCCGATCTTGTAGGTGGCGGCGGCTAGCCATGCTACTCCCAGGTAATCTGTGTGGAGGAAGTTCCTGCCCACGGGCCACCAAAACTCCCTTACCCTCTCCAGCCCGGAGAAGTTGAAGAGCCCGTGCGTGTGGAAGTACTGGGCCTCCCAGTAGGCGATCCAGGGGTCGTTTGCGTCTAGCTCTAACCCATACTTCATAGCGGGGAGTGCTCTTAGGTATGCGCCGATCGCCGTTACTATGATGAGTAATATTATTGTAATCGGGGTCGAGTACTTAGTCATAATTATTGAGACCTTCTGTGTTAGACCGCCTATCTCTCCACCATGCTTCTTTCTACCGCCGCCAGCCTTAGCCAATACTCAGCCCCTCTCTCCAACTGGGGGGCTGGGAACCGAGGAAATTAACAGTTAACCCACCGGGCAAGCCCACGCCAAATACTATAATCCACGACGGCACCATGCTATGGGAAGTGGTGAAGCCGTGATGGCAAAGCCTAAGAGAGTCGTGATAATGGGAGCTGGCGGGAGGGACTTCCACAATTTCAACGTTGTCTTCCGGGACAACCCCGACTACGAAGTCGTAGCTTTCACCTCCACGCAAATACCGGGCATTGAGGGCCGCCGTTACCCGCCAGAACTAGCTGGCCCCCTCTACCCATCCGGCATCCCCATAGTTCCCGAGGAGGAGTTGGAGAGGATTGTTAAGGAGAATAATGTTGACCTCGTAGTGCTAGCCTACAGTGACCTCCTCTACAACGTTGTCGGTAGGAAGATGTCCGCTGCTCTAGGGGCCGGGGCCAGCTTCATGGTACTAGGCCCTAACGATACGATGCTACTCTCAGCTAAGCCCGTTATAGCGGTAACCGCTGTTAGGACCGGCGCTGGAAAGAGCAGTGTATCCCGCGAGGTTGTGAGGATCCTGCGCGAGAAGGGCTACAGGGTCGTCCCCGTTAGGCATCCCATGGCTTATGGCAACCTGGCCGAGATGGCTGTTCAAAGGTTTGAGACTCTCGAGGACTTAGATAAGTATAAGGTTACTATTGAGGAGAGAGAGGAGTACGAACACTACATAAATAATGGAGTAGTAGTATATGCCGGAGTCGATTACGGCAGGATACTAGAGGAGGCCGAGAAGGAGGCCGATATCATACTATGGGATGGTGGAAACAATGACTGGCCCTTCTATAAGCCCGACTACATGATAGTCGTAGCTGACGCCATGAGGCCGGGCCACGAGGTCTCAAGCTTCCCGGGCGAGGTCAATGTTAGAATGGCAGACGCCGTAATCATAAACAAGGCCGACCAAGCCAGCAAGGAAGCCGTGGAGACGATTAAGAAGAACGTGAGGGAAGTCAACCCTAGAGCCAAGATCTCCGTAGCAGTAAGCGAAGTAGTAGTAGATAACCCCGACGCTATCAGGGGCAAGAAAGTAGTAGTCGTAGAAGACTCCCCTACGGTAACCCACGGAGGGAGCCCCTACGGGGCCGGATACGTCGCCGCTAAGAAGTATGGAGCAGAGATCGTTGACCCCAAGCCATACGCGAAAGGCATAATCGCCGAAATGTACAAGGAGTACAAGCACATGGGCCCCGTAGTCCCGAGCACCGGTTACTCACCAGAGCAGATAAGGGACCTCGAGGAAACCCTCAACGCTGTACCAGCCGACGTCATAGTATCGGGCACGCCGATAAGCCTCGAAAGGATAGTCAAAGTAAACAAGCCCATAGTACAAGTCCGCTACCGTATAAAGATAATTGAGGGACCAAGCCTAGAGGAGCTGGTAAACGAGTTCCTAGAGAAGAGTAAGGATAGGCTCCGGTTCGTCATGACGCGGTGACCAACGCTTTGGGCAACAACCTCACAATAATAGCTCTAGGAGGTAACGCCATCCTACCCAAAGGAGCTCGAGGGACTCCCGAGGAGCAGTGGAGAACAGTTGAGAAGGCCGCTATCCAATTAGTAGAGATAATCGAGGAGAACCCAAGAGTCATCATCACGCACGGCAACGGCCCCCAGGTAGGCTACCTCGTTGAGGCTTTCGAAAACCTCCCACCCGGCAAGCCTAGGCAAACACTAGACATAGCTGTTGCTATGACTCAGGGGTGGCTCGGCTACCTCATAGCACACTCCCTCGACAGGGTACTGAGCGGGAGCAGCAAACCTAGAATAGCAGCGGTCGTTACAAGGGTTATGGTTTCACGGCGGGACCCCGCCTTCCAGAACCCTACCAAGTTCATCGGCTCCTATTACACGAGGGAAGAGGCGGAGAAACTTGCGAGAGAGCGAGGGTGGACTATGAAGCCGGACCCCCGAGGAGGCTACCGTAGAGTAGTGCCTAGCCCTAAGCCCTTGAAGGTCCTCGAGGCCGGGATAGTGAGGAGCCTGGTATACTCCGGGGCCATAGTCGTGGCCGTCGGAGGAGGCGGTATACCGGTTGACGAGAACCTAGAACCCGTGGAGGCTGTTATAGACAAGGACCTCGCCTCGGCGAGGCTGGGCATAGAAGTGGGGGCTTCCAGGCTCGTCATACTCACAGACGTCCCCGGCGTCGCCCTAAACTATGGGAAGCCAGGGGAGAAATGGCTAGGCAGGGTCACACTCGGCGAGATTAAGGAATACTACGCGGAGGGCCACTTCCCCCCAGGGAGCATGGGGCCTAAGGTACAGGCCTCCATAGAATTCGTAGAAGCCACTGGGGGAGTCGCCTCTATAGGTAGCTTAGGAGAAGCCTACAGGGTCTACAAGATGGAGGCGGGCACCCACATAGTCCCAGGTTAACCCATTTATTCGCTCCACCAGGCCCCAGCCTAGAGGGGATCGAGATGACAACCGCCAGGGAGGCTTTCGAGGCGAAGAAGCTAGCCCAGAAGTACGGCGTAGTCGGCAAGGTCGCCGGCCGCTACGTTACAGCTGGCTACAAGGTTGACGTCGTGACTACAAGCGAGGAGGCGCCCTACCACTTCACAGCCGTTAGGAAAGGGGAGAAACTAGCCGTACTAGTCTACTACAAGTCGGGGAAGGTCCCCGCCGAGGTCGTAGAAGGCTTGGCGGGCAAGGCTAAGGAGGAAGGCTTCAGGCCCGTGCTGGCCTTGTATGGAGCCGGCCCTAAGATTAGCGAGGAGGTTCTGGGCAAGGCTAGAGAGCTCGGCGTATCAGTTAGGAGGGTTAGGGGTTAGACTCCTCCATCATCCTCTTGCCTATTTTACGGTAAGGACAAGTCTTCCAGTAGTTCTCACACTTAACCACTTCATCTCTCGTAAGATACCTTCCTAGAACCATGCACATTGCCATGTAGGAGCCTCCTTCCTCGACTACCCGGAAGAACTCACACTCTGAACTCGGCCTTGCGTAGAGCGTGTGTATCGGCTTGTAAATTACCTGGCCCTTCGCCTTCTTAGCCTGCGTGAACTCTTCTATACCAGACACTAGCTTGACCCCTAACTATGAGGTTGGAATAAAAGGGGGTTTTATCGTGTTTACAGGCTTTCTAGTAAGTCTTGGAGGGTCTTCTTAACGGTCTCTAGCTTCTCTTTGAGCTTCTTGTTCTCCTCCTCGAGCTCGCTGACCTTCTCCTTCAACTTCTCATACTCTTCTACCGTGCTAGCGGGGAGAGGTATCGCCACCCTGAGCTTCCCCCTCTTCAGCATCTCATAAGTCTCCTTCACCAGCTGGCCAGCCTTAGTCTTACCCTGCAGGTGGTTCCTAATGGTCGTCTCGCTCCGGCCAAGCTCCTCGGCTATCTTGGATATAGGGTAGCCCGCTTTCTCTCTCGCTAGAGCGCCAGCCGCTACTGCTAGGCTGTCGACCCAGGTTGTGAATTCCCTGGGCTGTAGTATTTCCTGGAACACGTCTGGCCTAAGGATAGTGCCTATTATTAGGGCTATTTCTAGCTCCCTTACCTCACGGGCACTTGTCGGGCGAATAGGCACTCCCGGGAACTCCAGCTCCACGTGCGCCTCCCCGCTCACTGCTAGTCACCTCGTCCGAGTAGACCGCTTATCCATTAGTATAGTTGTCGTGAGCCTATTTATTCTTGACATCGTTGAGGAGGGGTCGCCGGCCTAAAGCCGCATCACCAGTCAGCAGAGGCCGAGTAGAGCCCGCTCATCCCTTGTCCTTACAGAGGAGTGATAGGACGTTTAATAGTGAAGCTATGGGGGGCAGGCTGGGGGATGACACGAAGGAGTATCGGATCCTCCCGGCCTCGCTGTAGAGCTTATAGGCGGTCTGCCTAGTACCGCAGGCTTGCATGGAGGCCTCCAGGAGGTTTCCCTCCTCTAGGGCGTCTACTAGCTCTAAGACGTCTAGGTATAGGCGGCCCACGGCTATCTTCCAGGCCCTCGCCTCGTAGGCGGCGTCCTCGTTTCCCTTCTCCTCGAGTTTACTCGCCACTCTCTCGAGCCTTTCCAGGTCTCTCGCGAGGGCCTCCTTAACCGCTTCTATCTCGGGTAGGTACGGCAATCCCCCGGTGCCCTCCCTTAACTGGGAGTCCCTCACGGCTCGTATTAAGGGGGTCAACGGGTAAACCCTTGGGGAGTAGGAGTTGAAGTGGTGGAGGAAGGGGGAGGTGGGAGAGCCAGCGTCATGGATGCTCGCAGTTGCCGCAATGATAGTCGCGGTTGGAAAGGTGTGGAACCTTGTCAACCCGCGATTCTACACTGGCCCGTACTTCATGGGGATACTGCTGGGCTTCCTCGTCCACGAAGCCTCTCACAGGGGAGTGGCCCGGTGGTACGGCCTCTACTCAGAGTTCCGGGCTACCCTGACGGGCCTGCTGGTAACGGTTGCGACCGGTTTTATCCCGGGTATTGTCGTTCTGGCCCCGGGCTATGTAGCAGTATACTCCTGGGG
>Ga0256831_1000611_pt1 | contig 18561 bp, 19 predicted proteins | sample 132544metaG_FD_189087 | JGI IMG/M metagenome (GOLD analysis project Ga0256831, IMG submission 189087) | Hydrothermal vent microbial communities from Lau Basin, Pacific Ocean - 132-544 | ecosystem: Environmental > Aquatic > Marine > Hydrothermal vents | place: Pacific Ocean: Lau Basin | collected... | reverse complement strand
ACTTTTTTCCAATCTAAATGAAAATCTAGCAGCAGAAACTACTAATTCATAAACAATTTACTAGGGATAAAATGTTATTTATCTCTCCCGGCCAGTTATAAATTGCAATCTAAATTATATCTGATTTGAATAGGCTGGAACTCTGTATCAAAAAAAGAACTCACCAAAGATTACTACAAGTCGCAAAATAAATTGGTATTATTAAGCAATAACTTCCTGGAAGTCGCTTAAAAGTGAATAGCAAGGCTTATAATAAAAATAATTACTTTATTTATTAGACCTAACGTAAATTATCCGTAAATCTAAAGCTCTAACATCAATACTTTTCCTACATTTAACACGAATTGCTCATTTGAATAATCTACTTAAATTCCAGCTCCGGAACATCTAAGCGAATTCCTCAAAACTACAAGTAACTGTTACCTTTTTAAGAATTTGTAAAATTTTTGTAAAATCGTAGATGTGCCTCAACCCTTATCAAATCTTTCTCGGAGGTTTATATATGGTGGAACTCGATTACGACATAGTAATCGTCGGAGGAGGAGGAGCAGGGCTTTACGCTGCACTTTGGGCGGCAGAAAACACAATCCTAAAAGTAGCTGTAATGACAAAGGTCTACCCCACACGTTCGCATACAGGCGCAGCAGAAGGGGGAATTAATGCAGTCCTTACCCATTCTGTTGGAGATAGCCCTGAAGCTCATGCCTACGATACAGTAAAAGGTAGTGACTTCTTAGCGGATCAGGATGCAGTTGAAATAATGTGCAAAATGGGAGCTCCCGTCATATACGACATAGCCCACAGAGGAGTTCCCTTCTCCAGGAGGCCAGACGGAAGAATAGCTCAAAGACCTTTCGGTGGAGCATCTTTCCCAAGAACCTGCTACGCCGCAGACAAAACGGGATTCTACATACTCCAAACCCTGTACGAACAGTGCCTAAAGAACAACGTAACTTTCTTAAACGAGTGGTTTCTGCTCTCGATAATCCACAACGGAGAGAGAGTTGAAGGTTTAACCGCCTGGGACATCAGGAACGGAGGAGTTCACCTAATAAAAACAAAAGCGGTAATTCTAGCAACTGGCGGTCACGCAAGAGTTTACTGGAACAGAACCTCCAACGCTCTGGGAAACACAGGAGACGGAACTGCCGCTGCATTAAGAGCAGGACTTACCCTTAAAGACATGGAATTTATCCAGTTCCATCCTACAGGTCTGGCAAAAACGGGAATCCTTGTTACCGAAGGTGCAAGGGGAGAAGGTGGTTACCTTAGGAATAAAGACGGCGAAAGGTTCATGAAGCGTTACGCCCCAGAGAAGATGGAACTTGCCCCTAGAGATATCGTTGCAAGAGCCATTCAAACTGAAATAGACGAAGGAAGAGGGTGTGGACCAAACGGTGACTACATCTGTTTAGACCTTACCCACCTGGGAGAAGAGAAGATAAACGAAAGACTTCCACAAACTAGAGAACACGCCATACTGTACGAGGGAGTCGATCCCGTTAAAGAACCTATACCCATTGCTCCTACGGCACACTACTCGATGGGAGGAATAGACACAGACAAGCTAGGAAGAACTCCAATTAAAGGCCTGTACGCTGCAGGTGAGTGTGCCTGTATCTCTGTCCACGGCGCAAACAGACTGGGAGGAAACTCTCTACTTGACGTCCTCGTTTTCGGAAGGCTCACGGCCCTTGAAGCTGTTAAGTACGCCGACGAAGCTCCTGAGACGAATCCCTCTACGAAGAAAGCAGAAGACGACGAAAAAAGGATACTTAAGCTTATGGAAGCAGATGGAAAAGAAAGAGTGGCCGACCTCAGAAGAGAACTTGGAAACGTCATGATGAAGCACTTCGGAGTTTTCAGAGAAGAAAAGTCTATGAGAGAAGGGCTCGAAAAGCTTATGGAGATCAAGGAGAGGGCTAAGCACATTAAGGTTTACGACACCAGTAAAAAATTCAACACAGACCTCATAACAGCTCTAGAATTCCTCAACCTGGTTGATCTTGCCCCAGCAATTGCCGTTCCAGCCATAGAGAGAAAAGAGAGTAGAGGAGCCCATGCAAGGAAAGACTATCCAGAGAGAGATGACAAGAACTTCTTAAAGCACTCTGTAATTAAACTTAAGGAGGACGGAGACTACGAGCTTTCCTGGAAACCTGTAACGATTACGAAGTTCCCACCAGAGGAAAGGAAGTACTAAGGAGGAAATTATGGAAACTGCCGTTTTACAGGTTTTTAGATACGATCCCGAGAAGGATCAAGCACCCTACTACAAAGAGTACGAAGTTCCCGTTGAAGGAACGCTCCTTAACGCTCTCCTCTACATAAAAGATAACTTAGACCCAACCCTTGCCTTTAGAGCCTTCTGTAGGAGTGAAGTCTGCGGCTCTTGCTCTATGAGAGTTAACGGAAAAACTAAACTGGCATGTAAAACTCCTATGAAGGAACTTGTTGAAACGTGGAAGGGAAAACCTTTAAGAATTGACCCTCTCAACCACCTGAAGGTCATAAAAGACCTCGTTGTTGACATAGATAAACCTATTGAGAAGATGAAAACCCTAATCCCCTGGCTGGTTCCAGACCCCAGAGTAGTCCCTACAGATCCAACGCACGAAAGTATTGTCTATCCAGAAGAAATGGAGGCCTATAAAGATCAAATTAACTGCATGCTCTGCTTCTCTTGCTATTCAGCCTGCGAAGCCGTGGCAGACAACGAAAGATACAGAGGACCTTTTGCTTTCTCTAAAGCTTACAGGTTCCAAGTTGATAAGAGAGACATAGAAACTGCAAAAGAGAAACGAATTAGGTATGCAATATCTGGAGGCCTCTGGAGCTGCGTCCAGTGTCAGAAGTGTCTCTACGTATGTCCTAAAGGGGTTAAACCTGCCGAAGACATCCAGAACCTAAGAGGTCAGGCAGTCAAGAAAGGATTCACCGATAAACCTGGAGCTAAAAAGCTCAAACACTTTATTGACTGGATTTACGCAACTGGTCAGATCAACAGGCTGTACCTACCTGAGGAGGTTTACGGAAACAGAGAGGCAAAAGAAAAACTTACAAAAGCTTATACCCAGATGGGAGTTGAGGTCTGGGAAGTTCCAAAACCAACTAAAGGCCTTATGAAGTTCAGGGATCTCTACCTCGAGATACTGTCAAGAGAAGATAAAGCGTTAGACATTGACTTCTCCCACGTTCGCAGGATTGACAAAATGGTAAGTGACATCTTTAAAGCCGACATCTGCACCATTGTTGATAAAGTCCATGAGGAAGGTAAAAGTTCTAAAGGCCTAATTTCCAAGCTGAAGAGTCTCTTAGGAGGTAAGTAATGGTTAAAGTTGGGTTTTACCAAGGCTGCTGCTTTCAGGGGCAGGATGCTCACATGTTTGAAACGATGAAGGAGATGTTCAAAAAGATAGACGTTGAAGTTGTCCTTCTGGAAGAGACAACCTGCTGTGGTGGGAACACTATTGACGAGGAGAACAGGAAGCTCTCTTACGCAATAAACGCAAGAAACATTGCCCTTGCAGAGAAAGAAGGACTTGACATGCTTGTCTCCTGCAACACCTGTTACATGGTGATAGCAAAGGCCAAAAGGGCACTTGACACGAACAAAAAGCTCAGAGATGAGATAAATGAGCTCCTAAAAGAGGAAGGACTAGAGTACAAAGGAACGAGCAGGATATACCACCTGTTGGACTTTTTCAGGGACGTTGTTGGATACGAAAAAATAAAGAAAGCAGTAAAGAGACCTTTGAAGGGCTGGAAGGTTGCAGCCTACTACGGATGCCACGTTCTCTACCCAAAAGAGATAGCAGTTGATAACAGCGACAATCCATCTTCCCTCCAGGAGTTACTGAAAGCCCTTGGAGCAGAAGTTATTGACGAGTACGAAGGAAAGGACACCTGCTGTGGATACCACTCTTTCTACACAGATAAGTCTATGACTTTAAAGAAGCTGAACAGGATTTTGGGAGGAGTTAAAAAGGTTGGAGCCGACATAGTTGCAACACCCTGTCCTCTATGCTTCAAGTCTTTTGACATCTACCAGACAAATATGGAGAATCCACCCAAGGTTCCATCATCTTTCCTGCCTGAGATTATGGCCTACGCATTTGGAATTGATAAGGAGAAGTCAGGCCTTGCACACCACCTGATTAAGGTTGAGAAGGAGTAGGAGCTCCCTCCTCTCCTCTCTTCCTGTTCCTGTAGTAGAGGCAGAGCTCCCTCAGCGGACACTTGTCACAGTTGGGATTTCTGGCCTTGCAGATCGTCCTGCCGAGCCTTATGAGGTTGTAGTGGAGCTCCCTGTTGAACTCCCCGTCAAAGTGGCTCTCCATGAACTCAGAGATCCTGTCTTTATCCCAGTTCTCCGGAAAGATCCCAAGTCTCTTTAGAACCCTGTAGCAGTGGGTATCTATAGGAAAAGTGTTCTTGTTAAAGGCAAAGGTCAGTATCACCCTTGCCGTTTTTGAGCCAACGAAGGGAAGAGACGTAAGGAGTTCTATACCCTTTTCCGGAGGGAGCTCCCTTAACCTCTCCTCAATCTCTGGCCACTTAGAAACCAGTGCTTTAAGCCCTTTTACCTTCTGACGGAACATTCCGCACGGACGAATAGCTGAAATGAGGGTACTTTCGGGGAGCTCCGCCAGCTTAAGAAGGTTCCCTCCTGTAACCTTTTTCAGGTTATCAAGACACCTTTCTGCGTTTCTGTCGGTCGTGTTCTGGCTTAAAACCGTAAAAACTGCCTGCTCTATAGGCGTCCTGCCCGGTCTGTAGGGCGTCGGGAAAACCTCTTTTAACCGTCTGTAAACCTCTTTAACTACCTCTACTCTATCCATTACACAAGGCCGGCCAGTTTTAGAGCTCTCTCAAGGTCTTTCTGAAACTCCGGCTCCCCCCTTCTGTTTCTTAACAGGTAGGCAGGGTGGAAAGTCGGAATCACCGTAATTTCTTTTCCTCCTATCTCCACTTTATACTCCTTTCCTCTTATCCTCGATATGGGAGTCTTCTCCGGAAGGTTAAGAATCGTCCTTGCGGCAAAGGCTCCCAGACAGAGAATAACCTTTGGAGAGATAAGCTCTATCTGCTTCTTAAGGAAAGGGTAGCAGGCGGCAATTTCGTCTGGTGCCGGGTTCCTGTTGTTTGGCGGCCTGCACTTCACAACGTTGGTTATGTAAACCTTATCCCTGGAAACGCCATAAAGGTTCAAGAACCTCGTTAAAAGCTGACCGGCTCTACCTACAAACGGCCTACCCTGAAGGTCTTCCTGCTCTCCCGGAGCCTCACCTACAAACATCAAGTTGGTTTGGGGATCTCCTTCTCCAAAAACAACGTTCGTTCTGGTCTTACAGAGCCTACACTTACAGCAGTTTTTCGCCTCCTCTTCCAGCTTCTTAAGCTCTTCAAGTGGGTCAAAAGAGTCCATCTCTACCCCCTCGTCGCTAACAGAAGGAACCTTCACCTCATCATAACCCAGAAGTTCTAGGAACTCAAGAAACTTCTTAACCTCTTCCACACAAAACCTCTTCCCTTAAATCACCGTCGTAAACCCAGGTTGTGGGCCCTTCAAGGAAGACCTCTCTTAACTCCCCATCAAAGTAAACTTTTAACCTTTCTCCGCTTGAAACCTCAACTTCAACAGGAGACTTTAAGTTAAAGAGTTTGGCAGCAATAAGAGCAGAGGCTACTGCTCCTGTTCCACAGGCAAGGGTCTCCCCTTCTACCCCCCTTTCGTAGGTCCTTACTCTGATTCTATCAAGCCTAACCTCTACAAAGTTGACGTTTGCTCCCCTAGGGGAAAAGAGCTCCGAAAACCTTATCTTCCTACCGAGCTTTCCAACTTCAACATCCTCAAGCCTGTCAACAAAAACAACGGCGTGAGGAACCCCTGTATCTATGTAGTGAACGGTAATTCCTCCTTCACTCAAGTTCAGCCTCATGTCTTTAGGAGGCGTAAGCTTTACTTTCACGTTCCTGCCTTTTACCTCTGCCTCTACAATACCTGCTCCCGTCTCAACTCTCATCCTCTCGGGAGCTAACCCCTCTTCAAAAGCAAACCGGGCAACGCACCTCATACCGTTTCCACACATTTCGGCCGTTGAACCGTCAGAATTAAAGAAACGCCATCTAAAATTTGCAACGGTAGAATCCTCTATCAGGATAAGACCGTCAGCTCCAACTCCCGTTCGCCTAGAACATAAAAGCTTTACAGTTTCCTCTACAGGAAGATCTCCACAGAACCGTTCAAAGGCCCCAGAAAGGTTGTTGATTACGATAAAGTCATTACCCGTCCCCTGTATTTTTGAGAATTTCAGTTTCATTTTATCCCCTCTATTCAATTTCCTCCCACAAGTCAGGAAGTAAAAACCTTCTTAACTTACCTATTCTCGTCCGAGGTAGCTCTCTATCAGTTATCTTGAACTCTCTAATCTTCTTGTAGGGCTGGAATCCTCTCATTAGCCTGTTTATCTCTTTCTTTATAAAAGATTTAACGTCTTTAACTCCCTCCTCAATCAAAAGCTCAAAATCTGGTCTGATAATAGCCTTCAGCTTACCCTCGTGAAAGAAAACACCCACTTCCAAAATGTACGGACTTTTAAGGAGCTCTATCTCTATATCCTCCGGATAAACGTTCTTTCCACTCTCAAGAACTATTACCTCTTTAGCCCTACCAGTAATATGAATAAAGCCGTCCTTATCAACGTACCCAAGGTCTCCCGTGTAGAACCAGCCGTCCCGTATCACTTTTTTAGTTTCCTCAGGTTTATTGTAATATCCTTTCATCACGTTGTCACCCTTTACCGCTATTTCTCCAGACTCAGTAACCTTCACTTCAACACCTTCAACTGGAACCCCTGCCGTCCCTATCTTCTTCTTGTCAGGTCTGTTAACAGAGATAAGGGGAGAAGTTTCTGTCAGACCATAACCTTCCAGTATGTTAAAACCCATTGCTTCCATATCTCTCCATATCTCTTCGCTTAGCTTTGCACCTCCACTTATCATGAAACGAAGGTGTTGCCCTACCTTACGGTGGACTTCTGAGAAAAACCGTTTTCTCACAGTACGGGGAACTCCTTTCTTAAAAGCTTTCAGCGCCCCCTCCACAATTTTCCTCTTAACAGGAGGGAGCTTTTTTATCTCAGCCATTATGTTGTGGTGAATTACGTGATAAAGTTTTGGTACTCCAACCATAATAGTTACTTTCTGCTCGTTAACGGTTGAGAGAATGTCTGTAGGAGTTAGTTTTTCTATGAAAACAAGAGGTAGCTTTAAAGTAACAGGTAAAACGGCTGTAGCCATTAGTGGATAAGTATGGTGAAAAGGAAGAATGGCAACGAATCTATCGTCTTCTCTGAGAAATCCTAAGTTTTCAACAGCTCTTATGTTGTGGTTAAGGTTCCTTAGCGTAAGCATTACACCTTTAGGATTTCCAGTTGTTCCAGATGTGTAGAGGATAAGAATTACGTCATCCAAATTCCTCTTTTTAAAAGTTATATCTCCTTTATTTTCTAACTTTTCTGCATCAACGTTCAAAATTTTTACGCGATACCCTAACTTTGAAACGGCTCTTTCAGCAATCTCTCTGTTACCGCTACTTGTTATGAGAAACCTTGGTTGAGAGTCTTTCAGTATGTTAAAAAGCTCCTCTTCTGTTAAGAGATAATCAACAGGAACAGCTATACCTCCCGAGAAAAGAACTGCAAACAAAGAACTTATCCACTCAGGTCTGTTCTCCATAAAAACAACAACTCTGTCTTCAGGAGAGAGGTCTCTCATAGAAGATTGAAGAGAAACAATTTGGTTACGGAAGTCCTTGTAAGTAAGGGGAAAGTACTTACCATCTTTCTTAGCTATAAAAATCTCCTTTTCGGGAAACTCGTGGATATTCTCAAATACCCTATCAAGGAACGTTCTCATAGTACCCTCTCATATCAGGTCTATTATGTCTCTGATATCCTTCTTCCTATCTTCAATAACCTGACACAACTCCCGTGCTTCCTTCTTTGAAACGTTTTTATTTGAAGGTACCTTAACGACTTTAACTTTTAGAAAACGGGTAAGAGTATCTATTTCTATGATGTCCCCTTCTTTAACTTCCTTTGACGGTTTAACAGGAGAGCCATTTAACCTGACAGCACCCGAATCACAGAGTTCCTTAGCTACGCTCCTCCTCTTTACTATTCTTGCCAGTTTCAGGAACTGATCCAGTCTCAACACTTTTCTCCTTCTTTCTTATTTTAGAAGGTAGAGAGAATATTTTTAGAATGAGTGATAGAAAACCTGCCGTCAGGAAACCTGCAAGAAAAGAAAAAACAATAACTACAAAGAGTTTCGTCTTAAACTCTCCTACAAAAGGAATAGTAACACTTACGTCCTGGAAGTTCTGGAGTGCAAAAAGAGTTACCCCAATAACTATTACAGCCACTAAAACGGCGTAAAAATTCTGTTTAAGAGTCATCTTAGACCTCTAAAAGGTTAAGTAAAGGGAAGTTATACCGATAACCATAAGCCCAAGTATAACAGTAATTCCATTTAAAGCCATGGAAATAGCGTGCAACTTCAGAAACCTGTCGTAGTAGGTGCGATCGTTGCTCCTGTAAAACTCAGCCTTTAAAAGGCCAGCTTTAGGAACGATCAAGAGGCCATTAACAACGTTAAGAAGGTTCATAAGAAGAAGTAAAACTAGGTTTACAGACGCCACCAAAGTCATGTTCTCTCTAACAAGTAGGTAAAAAGAGACAAGAGCAATAAGCCCAAAAATGTAGCCAAGAGCAAAGTACTTTGGAAAAACCGCCCCCGTATACTTGCCTGCTTCTTCTTTCTTTAACACTTTAAAGGCCAAGGGAGCTCCGATAGCCGTGAAGAAAAAGAGAGCCCCTACCCATAGGGAAATTGAGTAGAGATAGAGTGATTTCAGAAGTAAAAGCATCCCATCAACTCCTTTAGGTTATGTAGTGTAGTTAAGTTAGGAAGGATTTTATTTAAAGATCACAGGTCTGTCCACTTAAGGGTTATCACGTCAACGGGACAGTTCTCAACGCAGATTTCACAGCCGTTACAGACTTCTGGATACATAACAACAGCTTTTTCCCCACTCATCACAAAAACACCGGTAGGGCAAACCTCAACGCAAATTCCACAACCGATACATCCTTTATGGTCTATGTACGGAACAACCTTCAAACGCCCATCCTTTTCTTAAAAGCTTTTACAGTGTTGTAGAGGAGCATCGTTATCGTCATAGGTCCCACCCCTCCGGGAACCGGAGTTATGGCGGAAGCTTTTTCCTTTACAGCCTCAAAATCTACATCTCCAACTATCTTACCATTTAATCTACTTATCCCAATGTCTATTACAACGGCTCCCTCTTTCACCATGTCGGCTTTTATCAGGTGGGGAACCCCGGTAGCAACGCAGAGAATGTCTGCATAACGGGTATAGTGAGGAAGATCTTCTGTATAAACGTGGCAGACGGAAACGGTAGCGTTAGCGTTTAACAACATGTTAGCCAACGGTTTTCCAACAATGTTGCTGTGACCAACCATAACAGCATTCTTTCCCTGAAGGGGAATATTGTAGGCCTCAAAGAACTTCATAACTCCGGCAGGGGTACAGGGCATAAGTCCTTCGTCGTAAAGCCCCAGCATGCACTTTCCCACATTAACGGGATGAAAGCCGTCAACGTCCTTTTCTGGGGAGATGTAGTTAATAACTTCCCTACACGAGAGGTGTTTCGGCAACGGCAGTTGAACTATTATCCCGTCGACCTCAGGGTTCCGGTTGAGCTCGTCAACTACTCTGTTTAACTCTTCCTGAGATATATCTGCTGGAAGACGCCTATCAATCGAGTTTATACCTACTTTCTCACAGGCCTTTATCTTGTTCCTTACGTATATCTCACTTGCCGGATTGTCACCAACAAGAACAACGGCAAGTGTGGGAGCTCTCCCGAACTTCTCCTTCAGGTAATCTACCTCTTCCTTCAGCTCTCCCCTTATCTTCTCAGAGAGAGCTCTCCCGTCTAGTATAACTGCCATCCTCTCTCCTCTCGTAGATGTCGTAGATTCTCCTAAATGACTTCACTTTCCCGTCGTCCCCTACCTCAAAGAGAACGCCGCAGAACTGAATAAGCTCTGCCTTTTCAGGAACCTTAAATCTTACGGGAAGCTGTTTTACAAAACGGTCAATTCCCTCTTTCGGCTCCATTCCGATAACGGTATTAACAGCACCCGTCATACCGGCATCTGTAATGTAGAGGGTTCCCTTTGGAAGAAGCCTGAGATCTGCCGTCTGAACGTGGGTATGGGTTCCTAAAACTGCAGTCGCCCTACCGTCGGCGTAAAATCCAAAGGCCTGTTTCTCAGAAGAAGCTTCGCCGTGAAAGTCTACAACAACAACATCTGCCTCTTCTTCCTCAACGATAGAGTCAAAAACCCTAAAGGGGTTGTCAAGACATTCCATAAAAACCCTTCCCATAAGGTTCACAACAAGAACTTTAACTCCGTTAACCTCCATGGTGATAAAACCCCTTCCGGGAGTTCCAGGTGGATAGTTCGCAGGTCTTAAAATGGGGTACTTATCAATGAACTGGTATATCTCCTTCTTGTCAAAGGTGTGGTTCCCGCCAGTTATAACGTCTACACCGTAAGAGAGAAGCTTGTTAACTATTTTTTCGGTAAGGCCGAAGCCGCCTGCAGCGTTCTCACCGTTGGCTATACAGAGATCAAACTTTTCTCTGTTCTCTTCGAGCCACAGGTGGAGAGCTCTCCTTCCCGGCCTTCCAACCACATCACCTACAAAAAGAACCCTCAACACTTTAAGATCTCCTCCGCCAGCAACTCCGACTGCTCTTTCAGGTGAAGAAGAGTGCTTACGTTACAGATTAAGTAGTCTGCGTATTTTAACTTTTCTCTGTAGGGAAGTTGAAAAGAGTCTCTCCTTAAAGCTTCCTTCAAACCAAACCTCTTAGCAGCCCTCAACATCCTTTGCCCCTTGTAAGCAAACACGACAACAAGACCGTCAAAAAAGTTGTGCCAGCCGTACTCAACAGCTACGGCCGCCTCAACAAAAACCACAGATTGAGAACGCTCAGATTTTAACCTTTTAAGACGATCAAGAATAAGAGGATGGGTTATCTCTGTAAGTTTCCTCAGCAGAGAATAATTGGAAAACACAATGGTCCCAAGCTTTCTAGTGTCTATAAGCCCAAGATCGTTAAGAATTTCCCTTCCAAAAAGCTTAACCACTTCATCTTTTGCCTCACCCTGAAGAACAGACTTTCCGATTTCATCGGCATCGAAAACAGGGAACCCCTTAAGTTTCAAGAACCTCGACAGGGAAGATTTGCCAGCTCCTATGTTACCCGTTATTCCCAGAATCAAGACTCTTTCCTCTCTTCTTTTTGAGGAAACTCTCAAATATAGGAATTAGTATAACCGCAACAGGAACTGCAACAACAATTCCCAAAAAGCCCCCTAAATAGCCTCCAACGAAGATAAAAAGAAGTATAAGTATAGGATTTACTCCCGTTGTCCTGCTCATAACAAGTGGATAGATAAGGTTCTCAAGGCCAACTTCTGTTAAAAAGACCGTTAGAACTCCTAAAACGGCCTCAAGAGAACCGTTATCAAATATCGCAAGGAGTAGAGAAGGAATAAGCCCTGAAAAGAAACCCACGTAAGGAATCATATTAAGAACACCCGACACAAAACCAATGAGAAGTGGATACTTTATCCCTACAAAGTACAGACCTATAGCTATGTAAGTTCCCACGAAAATTGCAACAGCAAGTTGACCTATAAGGTAGCTGTACAAGGATGCGTGAACTCTACTTAGGAGCTCCTCAAGCTCTTTCTGAATAGATTCAGGAGAAATGGATATGTAGATGTTAATTATCTTCTTCGAATCTATTAAGAAGTAGTACGTAAGAAAAGGAACAACAACGATATTAATAGCAATTGATATAACTGAAAAAACTCCAGAAAACAATTTAGAGAGGAAACTTCCTAAGGGAATCGTTCCTAGCTTAGAGTAAACTTCCTGAAGAAGATCTGCTAAATTTTTCAGTTTTAAAGGATGAAAAATGGGCCAGTGTTTACCAAAGTGTGAGAAAAAGAAGGAATCCAATCTGTTAATCAGAGTAGGTAAATAGTTTATAAAACCTTCAACCTGCGCAATTACTGTTGGTATAACTACAAAAAAGCCTATAAGGGATATTAGAAAAAGTGTAAAAAGTGTAAGAAGAGCTGAAATCCTTCTTCTTCCAGTTATTTGCTGAAAAAAATTGAATATAGGCAAAGACATGTAAGCAAGAACTGATGCGATAAAAAAAGGTAAAAGGGCCGGCTTTAGCAGAAACAAAAGCAGTAACAGAAGAAAAACCGTCAGAAACAGGTAAATTTCCGGTAAGTACTTACTCACCACTTAGCTCTCTTATTCCCCTATAAGTATAATGAATAGCCGAAGCAATAGTTAAGAACGCCGTAAGGTAAAAAAGGAAGTAAAGTTCCCCAACTCCAATGATACCGTAATTAACTCTAATTAAAACCGCAAGGATCGTTACGAACTGCAAAAATGCAGTTAACTTTCCAAGAAAAGAGGGCCTTATTCGTTCTATCTTTCCAAAAACTGACAGTAGCCAGCCCCCAAATATAATTAGAAGGTCTCTGCTTATCACAATAACTGTAAGCCAAACCGGAATCAGCTTTTCTACGAAAGTAAACAGAATATAACCTGAATCTATCAAGGCCTTATCTGCAATTGGATCAAGTATTACCCCTATGGAGGTAACTTGCTTAAGTCTTCTTGCCAGAAAACCGTCTAAAGCGTCACTAACAGAAGCTAAAAGAAATACAAAGAGGGCCAGCTTGAATCTGCCGTAAAAAACGGCCATAATGAAAACTGGCACTAAGAAAACCCTGAAAACTGTTATCAGGTTAGGAACATTTATCATGCTGCCTCCGGAGGTAAGATGAACCCCCTTTACCTAGAAAGGTTAATTGTAAACTTTCTAAACGAGGATTTGGGAACTATAGGAGACATCACGAGTAAAGCTCTTCCGAAAGTAAAAGGGAAGGCAAAGCTTATAGCAAAAGAGAGCGGTATTCTCTGTGGAGTAGAACCATTTAGCGTTACGTTCAAACTGTTAAACCCTGAAACAGAAGTAAAGTGGCTTAAACAGGAAGGTGAAGAGTTTGAAAGAAATGAGGTCGTCTGTCTGGTTGAGGGGGAGCTCCCCTCAATCCTGTCTGCTGAGAGAACGGCATTAAACCTAATTCAGAAATTAAGCGGCATTGCAACAACAACGAAAAACTTCGTTAAAGAGCTAGAAAACTCTCCTGTCAGGTTACTTGACACCCGTAAAACAACTCCCGGCCTTAGGGTTCTAGAAAAACACGCAACAAAGGTTGGAGGTGCTCTCAACCACAGAATGGGACTCTACGACGCAGCAATGATAAAAGACAACCACATTAGAGCCTTTGGTGGAGTAAAACCAGCCGTAATAGCAATCTCAAAAGAGATTCCCGTCACAACAAAGGTTGAAGTGGAAGTTGAAAACAGCGAACAGCTGAAAGAGGCGCTTGAAGTAATTGAACTTATAGACATAGTCATGTTAGACAACTGGCCTTTAGAAAAGGTCGAAGAAGCAGTTTTGAAACTCAAAGAAGCCAAACCTTCTTTAAAAGTCGAAATTTCAGGTGGAATCACCTTAGAAAAGCTTAAAGTCGTCAAAAGCCTACCTGTAGATTTTGTCTCCACAAGTAAAATAGTAACAGCAGCAAAATGGATAGATTTTAGCCTGGAGGTGGAGTGAGCCTTACAACACTTAACGTCTTAGACGGTTTAATAATCATTATACTAGGCTGGAACCTGATAAGAGGTTTTAATAAAGGATTTATTGAAGAGATACTCTCCATCATCGGTATAATAGCCAGCATTTACTTAGCCTACGTCTTCGCACCTCAAGTAACCAAATTTCTAGTCGACAGACCAGATCAGACAACCACAATAATCTCCGGAATCCTCCTGTTTGCGTTCTTCTTTGCTGTATCAAAGTACATTGCCCTCTACGTTAATAAGAAAATTAACGAAACAGCAATGGGAATTCTCAATAACTTACTAGGATTTCTCTTTGGAATCATAAGAGGATGGCTTCTGGCCTCTATTGCAGTATTTTTAGTTGCTATCTTAACGCCAGATGGGTATCTGATAAAGAGAAGTTCTCTTGGAGGTTTGGCCATTCCGATCGTTGAAAAAAGCCTCCAGTATCTTCCCCTCAAGGATAAAAAGGAAGATCCAATTATCAAGAACTGGCTCAAGGCAGAAAAGTTCCTACGGAAAAACTTCCTCTTTAAAAAGTACATAGGAGGGGGGAGGGCCCCCTCCCAAAAGTAACTAAACACCTACGCTAGCCATGTACTTTATGAGGTCGGCAAGTCTATTTGAGTAACCCCACTCGTTGTCGTACCAAGCTATAACCTTAACAAGGTTTCCGTTAATAACATCTGTACTTAACCCATCAACAATAGCTGAATGGGGATTACCGAGATAGTCTATAGAAACCAACGGTTCTTCAGAGTAATCAAGAATTCCTCTAAGCTCTCCCTCTGCAGCCTCCTTGAGTGCTCTATTCACCTCGTCTACCGTAACCTCTTTCTCTACAACACAAACAAAGTCGATAAGAGAAACGTCAGGAGTTGGAACCCTTATAGAAATACCGTTGAACTTACCTTTAAGCTCAGGAATGACAAGACCTACAGCCTTTGCAGCACCTGTAGTTGTCGGAACTATAGAAACGGCAGCTGCCCTTGCCCTTCTTAAGTCCTTATGAGGTGCGTCAAGCAGCCTCTGATCCATAGTGTAGGCATGAACTGTAGTAAGAAAACCGGAAACTATCCCAAAGTTATCCAGAAGAACTTTTGCAACAGGAGCTAGGCAGTTTGTCGTACAAGAAGCGTTTGAAACTATTCTGTGCTTCTCGGGATCATACTCTTTGTGGTTCACACCCATAACTATTGTTACGTCTGGATCCTTAGCTGGAGCAGAGATAACAACTCTTTTTGCTCCAGCCTTTAGATGTTTACTAGCACCATCCCTGTCCCTGAAACGACCAGTAGCCTCAAGAACAACATCAACATCGAGGTCTTTCCAGGGGAGCTCTTCCGGATTAGGATCGGAGTAAACCCTTATCCTCTTGCCGTCAACTACCAGCTCGTCTCCGTCAGCGTAAACTTCAGCGTCGAACCTACCGTGAACGGAGTCGTACTTAAGAAGATGAGCAAGGGTTTTTGCATCTGTCAGATCGTTAATAGCAACAACTTCAACCTCCGGATCTGAGTGGACAATCCGGTAAAAACTTCTACCAATTCTGCCAAAACCGTTAATGGCTACTCTCACAGGCATAGCTCCTCCCTGTTGGTCTTTTTTAACCTCCTAATGATAAACTATTAAATCATACCTCTCAAACGGGAGTTAACCTTGAACCGGCTACTTATAGCACTTCTTATCTTCCTATTCTTACTACTGCTTGTCTTTATATCGGTCGCCTTAAACGAAAGAAAAAAGAGAGAAAAACTGCTCCGAAGACTTAGAGAAAGAAGCAAGGAAAACAAACAACCACCGATCGACAGATCAAAACTCCTTGCCAGAGCTCTCAGCCTTATAAAGGAAGGAATAGTAATAATGGATCCTTACGGAAGAATTGTTTTTACAAACCGATTCGCAAGAGAGCTCCTTGGAATAGACGAAAAAGACATAGGGAAGTTCTTCTATCAAGCTATTAAAGACTTTGACATTGTCTCAATGATAAACGAAGCCTTTAACGACAGCTATAGAGTATGGCAAGAAAAGAAAATAAAGGACAGCTACGTCCAGGTAATTTTCGGTTCGGACATGGACGAAAAAGTTTTACTTCTTATAGATCAAACTCCCATCAAAAAGTACGAAGCCCTTAAAAAAGATTTTATAGCCAACGCATCCCATGAGCTTAAAACCCCTTTAGCTGCTATGAAAATATCACTTGAAACCCTTGAAGAAACCTGTAGAGAAAATCCAAAAGCACTAAAGTACATATCGAAAGCCCTGGAAAGAGTAAACTACATGGAACAGCTCATTGAGGATTTAATAACTCTCTCTCTTCTAGAGAGCACAAACCTAACCTTAAAGTTGAACAGAGTAAAAGTTCTCCCTCTTATAAAAGAGATAATCAGCAACGTATCAGAACTTCTTTCCCAGAAAAAAATTCAGCTCTCAATAAAAGTTCCGGAAAACGCAGAAGTGTGTGCCGATGAAAAGCTCCTACATGCAATCTTAAAAAACCTTATAGACAACGCAATAAAGTACAACAAAGAAGGAGGAAAAATAGAACTCTCTTTCCGACAGCTTAAAAACGAAGACGAAATAAAGGTATGCGACACCGGCTACGGAATACCGAAATCACACCTACCGTTTATATTTGAAAGATTTTACAGGGTGGAACGCTCCCGCTCGAGGAAATCGGGAGGAACTGGGCTAGGACTCTCAATCGTTAAACTGGCTACCGAAAAACTGGGAGGAAAAGTGGAAGTCGAAAGTAAGGAAGGAAAAGGAACTTGCTTCTCTATATACATACCAAGGAGGTGTGATATTATTACCTCCGAGCTTTGAAACTGGGGGCGAAATGAGAAAAGCTCTTTTAACTATACTGTTACTCCTTTCCCTGTTCCAGTTTTCTTACAGTGCCGAAGAAAAAGTTGAAAAAGTAGTCGTGATAGGTAACGAGAGCATACCTACAAGCACTATACTTTACTACATCTCAGAGAAACCGGGAAAACCCTTCTCCCCAAAGTTAGTAGCTCAAGACATTAAAAGGCTTTTTAAACTAGGTTACTTTGAAAACATATCGGTTGACGTAGAAAAAGGAAAAAAAGGAGTTATTCTCAGATACTTCGTCAAAGAAAAGCCGATAATAGCAGAAATACTGTTCAAAGGAAACTCCAAAATTTCTTCTAAAAAGCTCAAAGAAGAACTGGGACTGGTAACAGAAGAGGGAGAAGAACAAAAACTTCAAAAACCATTAGATTACAAGTATTTAGACGTACTCACGAGGAAAATCGAAGAAATCTATGCAAAGAAAGGGTATCCGAACACTAAGGTTTACTACACAATAGATAGAATTTCTCCTACAAAGGCAGTTGTTACGTTTGTCATTAACGAAGGAAAAAAAGCAGAAGTGTGTGACGTAGAAATAAGGGGCAACCGAGCTATAAGTTCGGGAGACATAGAGAGCGTACTGGTCACAAAACCGAAATCAATAATTCATCTCAGGTTTAGTGCTCCCCTCTCTCAGGAAAACCTTGAGAAAGATGTCAGCAGGATTGAAGAACTTTACAAAGAAAGAGGTTATTTAGATGTTGTTGTTGGAAAACCCGAAGTAAAACTTGAGAAAAAATCTTGCTACAAAGTTATATACAGGATACTCAAAGAAGGAAAACCCTACAAATTCGGGAAAATAGAGTTTGTAGGGAACAGACTCTTTAGCTCAAAAGACTTCCTAAAGCTTGAGAAAAAGTTGAGACCTGGAAAAAGGTTTAACCAGAAGCTTGTTGATGAATTAGCAAGAAAGATTGTTAGAAAATACGGAGAGCTCGGCTTTATATTTGCAAATGCAGTTCCAGAAGTAAAATTACACCCTGAAACCCACACAGCAGACGTAATCTACCACATTTACGAAGGAGAAAGAGCTTACGTTCGCTGGATAAAGATAAATGGAAATATATCAACAAGGGATAGAACTATAAGACGCGAACTTGACCTTTACGAAACTGGAATCTTCAATACTGTTCGTCTTGAAAGATCTATAAGAAGACTCTTTAACACCGGATACTTTGAGAACGTAGACGTTAAACCAAAAATTGTTGAGGGAACGAACAAAGTTGACGTTGATGTAAACGTTAAAGAGAGACTTACTGGGGTTTTCTCTATAGGTGCTGGTTACAGTTCCGTTTCCAAACTGGTGGGAATGTTAAGCGTATCAAAAGGAAATCTCTTCGGAACTGGAGATTCAGGATCTGTTAACCTTCAGTTCGGTTCAAAAGTTTTTGACTTCTACATTAACTACAACCATCGGTGGTGGCTTGATAAACCTCAGACCCTCTCTCTCAGTCTGTACAACAGCAGGTATGAGTACTTTACATACACCAGCAAGAAAACCGGTTTCTCAACCCTCGTTTCAAGAAGACTGTGGGAAGACTGGAAAGTTGGAATTGGATATCTAATAGAGAGGGATAAGATAACAGACATTGACGAAGATGCTCCAGACATTGTTAAGGAGGAAGAGGGAACGGAAACAATCGGAATGGTTACCGGTTTCATTTCCAGAGACCTGAGGGATAACAGGTTCCTGCCTCATAAGGGAGATTACTTCAAAGTAACAACACAGGTTGCAGGAAACTTCTTAGGTGGAGATAAAGACTTCTATAAGGTAATTGGAGAGTACGCCTACTATTTCAACTTTAATGATCTGCCCATAGACATTGAACTGCCGTTTATCGCTTCTGTCCACGCAAAAATCGGATATGC
>Ga0256831_1000610_pt1 | contig 18563 bp, 18 predicted proteins | sample 132544metaG_FD_189087 | JGI IMG/M metagenome (GOLD analysis project Ga0256831, IMG submission 189087) | Hydrothermal vent microbial communities from Lau Basin, Pacific Ocean - 132-544 | ecosystem: Environmental > Aquatic > Marine > Hydrothermal vents | place: Pacific Ocean: Lau Basin | collected... | reverse complement strand
GTTGATGGGGTACAAAACCAGACCTTGCTACCGGAAAAAATCCGTAGTGGTACCTGAGAGAATTTCAAAAAACAACTCGCCTTGAGATCAGATAATTACGAATTTATAGCTGCAATGTGGGTTAATCATATTGAAAGTTCGGTTTTCAATCTCTCTAAGTGCAAGTGATGGGGTGAGTCTGTGGTTGATGCCAGGATTCACCCCGTCACTAATATTACAAAAATGCAAAGGTGGTTTTTAAACTGAATAATTTATCACGCAAAGACGCAAAAGCGCAAAGTGTAGATAAAGAGTAAGATGGCAAATTATATAGATTGAAGTACTAATGTTGAATATTTTGAGTGTGAGTTGTTAATTCACTTAAATTTTGCGACTTAGCACCTTTGCGAGCAAGTTTATGAATAATACAGGTTAATACTTTTCTGTGTTACGGCATCTATACAAAAAGTATTAATCACACAACGATTTTGCATATACTGTTCCGTCATATTTCAGTTCGGTAATTTCGCCTGAGTCTTGCACGAAAAATATTGTTACCACATACTGGCTTCCGTCCGACTCGGTAAGAGTAACACTGTTTCCCTGAACATTGTAAGTGCCACTATATCCGCCATCGCCTCCTGCATATCCATCACCGTTTCCGCTGTACGAACTCTGGCTACCGTAGCTGTAGTGTCCCTTGCCATCGAAACTTACGTGTTGGGTTGTTGAGTAGGAAGATGACCCGCTGTAACCCGAAGATGAGTAGCTGCAAAATGTTCCAAATAGCTTAGTGTTAGCAGCTGAATTGCCTTGGTTTCCGTATCCTCGAGCCTGAATTGCTCCATTCCCCTGATTGGTATTGACAGATTGTTGGTTGCCTGTCACTTTAGTCAGAACATAAGTTCCTGTACCCTCAACATATAGATATAGCTGGTTGGCTTTTACCTGATATTTATAGGTCATTGTGTTATTGGACTGATCGCGTACAGTGATTATGTTTCCCTGAATTGTGTATAGGTATGGCGAGCCTGCAATGGTCATGTACTGCTGGTCGAAGGATGTTATTGCTCCGTTGGTTGCCTGCCAATTACCAATAAGCTCACTATTGGGCGTAGGTTGTTGGGTTGTTTTGCTAATGTTCCCAAAAGGGTTGCCCTGCCCCCCGGACTGTTTCCTGGTGAAACTATAGTTTCCAACACCGGGAATGTTTAATTGTAAGTTGTCACCTGCAACTGTGTATGTATATTGGTATGGTGTACCATACTGGTCGTCAACATACATTACATTACCCTGAACCCGGTAGTTGTATTTAACTCCGCTAATGGTTACCTGCTCCGATGTGAAAATTACTTCACTGCCATCGGATGATTGCCAGCTGCCTAGTAGTTTGCTTTTTTGGGCAAATCCGTTTTGCATAGCTAATAGGAAAATAATTACTAAAATAGATTTTACAGTTCTCATAAGATTAGAAGTTTTGTTTTCATGACAATTTAGTTTTGGATTTATAGAAATGTTAGCCCAAATGTCATAAGATTAAGCGTGAAAATCAATAAAAAGAGGTAAGGAAAAAGTAAAGTAGTAGTTAATTCTTTACACTTCATGAACTTTTTAACTATTGGCGATGTAGTTTTTTGCGGAATTGAAAAATAGGTATATATTTGCAGTCGCATTTGAGAAAAGTGCTGTACGGTTGTTAAAAGTAACACTGTAAGAGAGAGTAAAATTTGCGAAAATAGCTCAGTTGGTAGAGCACGACCTTGCCAAGGTCGGGGTCGCGGGTTCGAGTCCCGTTTTTCGCTCGCAGAGAGAAAAAAGAGCGAGAAGTCTATCCCGATATAGAATTTCTTATGAAGAATGAATTAGAAATTATTAATCGGGAAGTCCCGTTTTTCGCTCGCAGAGAGAAAAAAGGGGGAGAAGTCTATTTTCGCTCAAAGGATGCCCGAATGGTGGAATTGGTAGACACGCAGGACTTAAAATCCTGTGACCATCGCGGTCGTGTGGGTTCAAGTCCCACTTCGGGTACAAAAAACAGCAAGTGTGATTTTTTTCACCTTGCTGTTTTTGCATTAATAGTGTGAATGAAAGTATTATAACTTTTCATTTTTTTATCCAAAGCCTTGATTGTATCATAAATGAATAACCAAAGAACCAAAAAAAATGATTAAAGGAGTTTTATTCGACATGGATGGTGTTTTGGTAGATTCAGAAGAGTATATTGCCAAAGCAGCAGTTGAGATGTTTCGTCGCGAGGGTGTGGAGGTGAAGGAGGAGGATTTTATTCCGTTTGTGGGAAGTGGTGAGGACAGGTACTTAGGTGGAGTTGCTGAGAAGTATAATCACACCATTGATATTAACGAGGCCAAAGAAAAAACCTACAATATCTACGGCGAGATGGTTGAGGGTAACTTATCTCCATTGTCGGGTGTTGTTGCATTTATCGATAAGGCAAAATCAAAAGGTCTAAAGCTGGCAGTTGCTACCAGTGCCGACAGAATCAAAATGGATATAAATCTTAAAAATATTGGTATCTCTGGGGATACTTTTGATGCCACGGTTAATGGACTAGAGGTAGAATTGAAGAAGCCTTTCCCCGATATTTTTAAGTTAGCTGCAAAAAAAATAGGTCTGAAGCCTGAGGAGTGCCTTGTGGTTGAAGATGCCGTTAGTGGAGTTGAAGCTGCTAAGAGCGCAGGTGCCAAATGCCTTGGACTAATTACCAGCTTTACCGGGGAAGAGCTTGCTCAGGCCGATTGGATTTCAAACACTTTGGCTGATGCTCCTGACGAGTGTCTGGAGTGGTAGAGGGGAGTTTGGGTGTAGTTCAACCTTGTATGTTTAGTAAGTTTTGACGAACTAATTAAATTGTCTATTTTTGTGACTGATGGTAAGAAAGAAGAAAAAAACAAAATCTCAAAGAGTACCTCCTAAAAAGAGGGAGCATCGTACATCATTCATGCTTACAGCTGAGGAGAACTCAGCAATTGAGATGTATTGCAAAAAGTATAAAGTACGCAACAGGTCGAAGTTTATGCGCGAAGCCGTTCTGCGAACCGTAATGGAAAAGTTTCTGGATGATTATCCCACACTATTTGAAAAAGAGGATTTGGATGAGCTGATTGTCTGATGGCTTGTTGTCCAGTATAATCTTGTTAAAAAACTTTTACGTTGCGTTATACCTCTTTTCTTTTTACTTTGACTCCCAGCTATGCTGGACAGGCGTCAACGAAACCAAAAAAGTCAAGGCCTATTTCATTGGTGACCTATATTCATTATCTTTAGCTTCCTAAAAAGCACTCAACTATGTCACACGATATTCTGTTTATTTCAATTGGTCTTGTAATTGGAGGATTGATTATTGCCCTTGTCTACCTACGACTATTTAAGTCGGACAAAGCAGGCAAGGAGCATCTTGATTTTTTGAATACCCAGCTTGAGGAGCTAAAGGTAAACCTTAAAACCGAGAGAGAGCTTTCGGAAAAACGCTCATCTCAGATTGTAAAGTGTGAGACTGAGAATAGCTTTCTTGAAAAACAGAACAGAGAGAAAATAGAGGAGATAAAGATTATCCAAAGTCGACTCACTTCCGAGTTTGAGGTTATAGCAAATAAAATTATAACGCAAAAATCAAAGGAGCTGTCGGAGAAACAAAATGAAGACATTGCCAATATTCTCAATCCTCTGAAGACTAATATCCAGACATTTGAGAAGAAAGTATCTGAAACATACGAAAAGGAGCTACGTGACAAGCTGAGCCTGCAAGCTGAAGTAAAAAAGCTGTACGAACTAAATCACAGAATTAGTACTGAGGCGGAGAATCTTACCAAAGCCCTTAAGGGTGATGTTAAGAAGATGGGAAACTGGGGTGAGGTAATACTCGAACGGATTCTCGAGGACTCAGGCCTTACCAAAGGAAGAGAGTATAAGCGCGAGGTGGTTGATATAAATGAAGAGGGGAAATTAATACGGCCCGATGTGGTTATCTACCTGCCCGAAGACAAACATATTATCATAGACTCAAAACTGTCGCTAGTGGCTTACGAGCGGTATGTAAACAGCGACGACCCTAAGGAGAAAGAGACCTATCTGAAGGCTCATGTTGAGAGTATGCGTAAGCATGTTAAAGGGTTGTTTGAGAAAAATTACTCAACAGCACAAAAGCTCAACTCTCCCGATTTTGTATTGATGTTTCTTCCTCTCGAATCCTCTTTTGCAGCGGCAGTTGAAGGTGATACCAAACTTTTCTCTTTTGCATGGGAGCATAAAATTGTTCCGGTAAGCCCCTCAACACTACTTGCCACTCTAAGAATTATTGCTTCAATATGGAAACAGGAAAAACAGACCCGCAATGCACAGGAGATTGCAAGGCAGGGAGGGGCTTTGTATGATAAGCTGGCCGGACTACTCGAGGATATCAAAAAAATAGGAAATTCAATAACTCAGCTTCAAACTAATTATGATGCTGCCGTAAACAAGCTAAGCACCGGTAAAGGAAACCTGCTATCGAGAGCCGAAAAGATTAAACAGCTGGGAGCAAAGACCTCAAAAAAAATCTCTGACACCACTTTTAATCCTCAGTTGGATGAGTAGCATGGCAAAGAGAGATCCAGTCCGATAGGCCTGACATAGTTAACATACGATAAAGCCCTTTGAAAAGCACTAAAATTAGATTTTAAAAATAAATGCAGCTATCTTTATGCAGTAATTACAATAATCAAAGAATCTATTCACACTCTAAAATTATAATATTATGAATTCGAAATTATCACCAATTTTAATTGTAATAATAGTTGCAGCCGGACTATTTGTTTTCTTCTTTGGCAGCCGAATGTTCTGGACTCTTCAGCCGGGAGAGAGAGCTATAGTCTTTAAGCCATACACTATAGGATTAGATAAATCAAGTGTTTATGGAGCAGGATTCCATGTTATAGCTCCCTGGAATAAGATGATTATATATGATGTTATGGAGAAAACAAGAGAGGAGACTATGGCTGTACTAGACAAAAACAGTCTCTCCATCTCTATGGATGTCTCTATTCGGTTTAACCCTATCTATAATAAAATTGGCGATCTGCATGAGACTTTCGGTATTGACTATTCTAATGTTTTGGTAATACCTGAAGTGCGGTCGGCTGTGAGAAGTGTTACCGGAAGGTATACTGCCGAAGAGATATTTTCAACTAAAAGGATGGAGGTTGAAAATGCCATTAAAGATGAAACAGCCTTAATCTTAAAAGAGAATGATATTGATTTGCGTGCTCTGTTAATACGATCTATCACTCTACCTCAACAGATAAAAGAGGCCATTGAAAATAAACTAAAACAAGAGCAGGAGGCACTGGCCTATAAGTTTAAGCTGGACAAAGAGCGTAGCGAGGCCGAACGGATGAGAATTGAGGCGGAAGGAATTGCGAAGTACAACCAGATTCTTAGCTCAAGTATCACCGATAGAATACTTCAGCAGAAAGGTATTGATGCAACTCTTAAACTTGCTGAATCGCCAAATGCCAAAGTAATTGTTATTGGCTCAGGTGAAGATGGATTGCCTTTGATATTGGGAAATCAATAATCCTAAATAGAGAGTGTTAGGCAACTTATTTATTTTTATGGGTAAAAATCCACTTTGCTGTGGAGTAGAGAATGTAGTACAATATTGTGGCTGCTATTCCTCCTACCCCAAGCCATACAATAAATATGAGGGCGAGGGCAAGTAAGAGAAAACGTTCTCTGTTTTCGTTGAACCTGAAGTTTTTGAATTTCAGTGAAAACATTGGCACTTCGCTAACGAGCATAATACTGAAAAAAGCAACCATTGCAATTATGATATATACATTCAACCAGTCAAACATCTCCGGTTGTTTAAATATTATATAAGCAAACGATGCGGTAAATATTCCGGAAGCAGTGGTTGTGAGTCCGAGAAAACTCTCTGTTTGCCTGATATCCACATTGAACTTTGCCAGCCTCAGTCCTGAAAACACAACTAGAATGAAAGGTGTAAGAACAAGTACTTTGTCTGAAAATAGCAATGTGTCAAAGGGGGTGGTTGCATCACCTGTTATTAGCTGTTTCACCAATGTTGAAAATATTGCTGCAGGAGCAACCCCAAAACTGATGAGGTCGGCCAGTGAGTCAAGCTCCTTGCCCATATCGCTGTACGCCTTAAGAGCTCTGGCAGCAAAGCCATCTGAAAAATCGAACAGTGCTCCAATAAATATCAGCCAAACAGCCCATTCAACATGACCGTCAAGAGCAAAAAAAACAGCAAGTGCTCCGCAGGCCAGATTCAAACTGGTAAGGAAATTTGGAATATGCTTTGCAATTCTCATGACTATTTGTTTGGTTACGAAAATAGTGCAAAGCAAAACTGTATCAAAATATTATTCAGGAATATTATTTTTTACCATTAAATTTATCCAATGCGTTAAGTATATCACATACCGAAGATCGTTTGTGATAGTCGGGGTCAAACTGGCGCCATATAATTTCTCCTTTGGGGCTGACAATATAGGTTGCCGGGATTGGCAGTCGCTGAGAATCATCGGAATGTGTCTTCTTTAGATTAGCTCCCAAAAACATGTTGTATGTTAGCCTATTCATCATATCGGGCATAAAATTCACATCGTATGCTTGTGCAATTTTGTACCCTTCGTCATAGAGAAGAGTGAACTCAGCACCTGTTTTATTTGCCATCTCATTAAGGTACTCCGGCTTCTCAGGAGAAATAGCAATCACTCTGGCTCCCCGCGATTCAATCATCTTCAGACTGTCCTGCATTGAACCCAAATGCTTATTACAGACCGGACACCAGAATCCGCGATAAAAAATAAGTACTACAGGCCCATCTTCTAAAGCATCCCTCAAAACGAATGTGCCACTGTTTGCATCAGCTGCGTTAAACATCGGTGCCTCTGCACCAACCTCTAACCCCTTTACGTCTTTAATATCCTGAGCCTTACTATTGGCTATCGAAAAGATAACCATTGCGATAAATATGATAGTTTTCATGTTAACTGTTTTTTCTTACACCCTATTAGTCGTAATAGGTGTGAACTCCTTACAAACTTCGATTTCATATTTATTTTTAGCGTTTATTTGGTAATTATAATTATCTGTTCTATTTTTGTTTCGATTTATTACAATTATGATTACAAACAGACACCATATTCATCACCATCATTTCCTGCTAATGCGGTAGGCCGGTGAATTATTGTCTTAAAAGATATATTTATGGGGCTTGCCGGTTGGTGAGCCTTTTTTGTTTTTAAGAGGTAGATTAATGAAAAAATATGCACTCCTCCCCCCTAAGGGGGGATTGAGGGGGGCAGACAAAAAAATAGAAAATGGAAACAAAAATTAGAATTGCATTACAGAAGAAGGGGCGGTTAAACGAAGACTCGATGAAACTGTTCAAGGAAGCGGGAATTAAGTTCAATGTAGGAAGCGGTAAGTTGGTAGCATCATCACCGGGCTTCCCTATCGAAGTACTTTTCCTCCGCGATGATGACATACCGCAAACTGTAGCCAATGGTGTTGCTGATATTGGCATTGTGGGTGAGAATGAGATGTACGAAAAGGGTTATGATGTTAATGTCTCACGGAAACTGGGATTTGGGAAGTGTAGACTCTCACTCGCCATTCCCAAGGCGCAGGAGTACTTTGATCTCAATTTTTTTGATGGTAAGAAAATTGCCACCTCATACCCGAACATCCTAAAGAACTTTTTTAATGAGCAGGGTATTAAAGCCGACATACATGAGATTGCAGGTTCTGTAGAAATTGCTCCGGGCATTGGTCTGGCAGAGGCTATTTTTGATATTGTGTCATCAGGTAGTACGCTTGTGGCAAATCGGCTGAAAGAGGTTGAGGTGGCCATGCAGTCGGAAGCAGTACTGATTGCAAAGAAGAATATGGAGTCGGAGAAACAAGCTCTGCTGGATGAGATTATTTTTCGCTTTAATGCAGTGCAGACAGCAAACTCAAATAAGTATGTTCTGCTGAATGCTCCCAACGATAAAGTGGATGATATTGTTAGGATTCTTCCCGGTATGAAGAGTCCGACAGTACTCCCTCTGGCCGATAAGAATTGGAGCTCAATACATACAGTAATTAAAGAGAAGGAGTTTTGGGATGTGATAGGCAAATTGAAAGATTATGGCGCCGAGGGAATTTTAATCATCCCTATCGAGAAGATGATTCTTTAGGAATAAATGCAGAGCCCCATAGGGGCGATATGTTATAACCGTGGGCAAAGCCCACGGAAAAACAACAACTACACTATGAATACAACAAAACACCCCACAAAGGCAACGTGGTCTTCTCTCCTGAAAAGACCGGAGAACGACGTCACTGAACTCTTTGGGACAGTCAGAGCCGTACTGGATGACGTACAACAAAGCGGAGATGATGCAGTGAGGAGATACACCAAAAAGTTTGATGGTGTTGAGGTTTCTGAGATGCAGGTGTCAGAAGAGGAGATTGCGAAAGCATCGACTCTTGTGCCGGAAAGGTTGAAAGAGGCGATAAAAACAGCAAAGAAAAACATTGAGAGGTTTCATGCAATACAAAAAGAGAGCGAGAGGTTTCTTGAAACCATGCCCGGGGTTAAGTGTTGGCAAAAGAGTGTAGCCGTTGAAAAGGTGGGATTGTACATTCCCGGTGGTTCAGCACCTCTTTTCTCTACTGTTCTGATGTTGGCAATACCGGCAAAGATAGCCGGATGTAACGAAATTGTTTTGTGCACGCCGCCATCGAAAAGCGGCGAGATTGATTCGGCAATACTCTACACGGCATCACTCGTGGGTGTTACTAAAATATTTAAGGCCGGAGGTATTCAGGCTATCGGTGCAATGGCATACGGTACTGAGACTATCCCCAATGTTTACAAAATTTTTGGCCCCGGAAATCAGTTTGTGATGGCAGCCAAACAGTTAGTCAGCCTCAAGGATGTGGCTATCGATATGCCTGCCGGCCCCTCTGAAGTGCTGGTTATGGCTGACGACACAGCAAATGCTGAGTTCATCGCAGCCGACCTCCTGTCGCAGGCAGAGCATGGTGCCGATAGTCAGGTAATTTTTCTAACTACAAGTGAGAAATTGACAGGAGAAGTTGAGAAGGCCGTTGATAAGCAGCTGGCAGAGCTCTCCCGAAAAGAGATAGCAGAAAAAGCACTTGATAATAGTCGCATAATTTTGCTTAACAGTGTTGATGAGATGGTTGAACTAACAAACACCTACGCACCCGAACACCTGATTATCTCGATGGAGAATGACGAATCAATTGCCGGCAGAATAGTTAATGCAGGCTCTGTTTTCTTAGGAAACTACACGCCCGAGAGTGCCGGAGATTATGCGTCAGGCACAAATCATACCTTGCCGACGAATGGTTATGCCAGAGCATACAGCGGTGTAAACCTCGGTAGTTTTGTAAAGAAGATTACCTATCAGAAAATATCACAAGAGGGATTAAAAGCATTGGGTCCGGTGATTGAAACTATGGCAGCAGCAGAGCACCTTGATGCACATAAAAATGCAGTGACGTTGAGATTAAACAATCGATAACAAAATATTCGCGTTAATTAGTGAACAAATTTTTGGATCTATGTCGTTTGTAGTGAGTGAAAAGCAATATTAGTATTAAGGATTTTGAATATAAATAGACAACTCTGTTTTTTTGCGGCCTCTTTCTTCCCGATTTAATCGGGAGTGCTTGGAGTGTGATTGAAGATTTAGGGAGATTGGGAAGCTCCGAAGATATGAGGAGATCACCCAAACGAACTTAATCTTTAATCATACGGAAAGTACTATCAGAAATAAGCCTTGATTTTTTTTGTTCCTTTTTTGCATCAAGGCAAAAAAGGAAGGATTATTTAGATATAACCACTATGTTTGACATAGAGCCAAATTATTAGTCACATGAAACAAAAGGATAAATCAAAAAGAGAATTCAACAATAGCCAAACACCTTCCCCCCTTAGGGATGCCGGTTCCGCTAAGGCGGAAGATAAGAGGGCGGCTTTCACTCTTTCCTCATTTCTACGTCCCAATATCGCATCTCTCAAACCCTACTCCTCAGCTCGCGATGAGTTTAGCGGAGCAGATGCTCTCTTCTTTGATGCCAACGAAAACCCATTCAATGCTCCCTACAATAGGTATCCCGACCCCTATCAGCAAGAGCTGAAGAAGAAGATAGGAGATTTGAAAGGTGTTAATCCTAAAAATATCTTTCTCGGTAACGGTAGCGACGAGGCGATAGATCTTCTGTTCAGGGCTTTCTGTATTCCCGGAAAAGACAACGTAGTATCCATCGACCCTACCTACGGGATGTACCAGGTTTGTGCTGATATTAACGATGTTGAGGTGAAACGGGTGTTACTCACGCCGGATTTTGAACTTGATGCTGATGCACTTCTTAATGCTGTTAACGAAAATACAAAGATGATTTTCATCTGTTCTCCCAACAACCCCACAGCCAACTGTTTTGTTGAGCAGGAGATTGTCAGGGTTATTGATGGATTTAACGGTATTGTTGTGGTTGATGAGGCTTACATCGATTTTGCTCCAGACAAATCCCTTCTTAAAAAACCAGTAAACTACCCCAATCTCGTTATCCTCCAAACATTCTCTAAAGCTTGGGGTGTGGCAGCAATTCGTCTTGGCATGGCTTTTGCTACCGAGGAGATAATCTCTGTGTTGAGCAAAATAAAGTATCCCTACAATGTAAATATCCTTACTCAGCAGAAAGCTTTGGAGCTTCTTGAGAATGAGGAGCAGAAACAGAAGTGGGTTGATACTATTTTGAAAGAGAAGAGGAGGCTGACAGTGGCTTTTGAAAAAAATCCATTAATAAAAAAGATTTACCCCTCGGATGCAAATTTCCTGCTCGTAAAAGTTGAAAAACCGGTTGATGTGTATAATTTTATGGTCGACCGTAAATTGATAATCCGCGACCGCTCAAAAGTTGCACTTTGTGAAGGTTGCCTTCGCATTACGGTAGGTACGGCAGAGGAGAATAACAGGTTGATTGAAGCGCTAAAGAGCAGCCCCCTCTAACTCCCCCTTAGGGGGAGAACCATGAAACCGGATTTTAAAACTACGAAATGTTGAGATTAAAATATTACTTATGAAAAAGAATAGTAATACAAATAAAGATATAGCCTCCCCCCTAAGTGGAGCCGGTTCCGACAAAGCGGAAGATAAGAGGGGGGCAAAAGTACTATTCATCGATCGTGACGGAACACTGATTGTTGAACCACCTGTTGACTATCAGATTGACTCTCTTGAGAAACTGGAGTTCTATCCCGGTGTTTTTCAAAATCTGACGCGAATAGTTAATAATCTTGATTTTGAGTTGGTGATGGTCTCTAATCAGGATGGCCTTGGGACAAACTCTTTTCCGGAAGATACTTTCTGGCCGGCACAGAAAAAAATGCTAACTGCACTCGAAAATGAAGGATTAACTTTTAACGAAATCCATATCGACCCCTCTCTTCCCGAAGAGAATTCACCCAACCGCAAACCGGGAACGGGAATGTTGCAGAAATATTTTAGTGACGAGTACGATTTGGCAGGTTCATTTGTGATAGGTGATCGTATTACAGATGTGGAGCTGGCTAAGAATCTTGGTTGTAAAGCAATCTTACTGACAAATGAGAACTCCGGCCTTGAGGAGCTAAAAGAGAAAGGGTTTGAAGATGTTGCTGTTTTAACTACTCCTTTCTGGGAGGCTGTTTCGGAATTTCTTTTGAAAACGGAGCGTTCAGCAACAGTTACCCGAAAAACCTCAGAAACCGATATCGAGGTTACAATCAATATTGATGGAACCGGCAAAACCGATATCTACACAGGGCTTGGATTCTTTGACCACATGCTCGATCAGATAGGTCGTCATTCGGGGTGCGACCTTACGGTGAAGGTAAATGGTGACCTGAACGTGGACGAGCATCACACCATTGAAGATACTGCTCTGGCACTGGGGGAGGCAGTTAAAAAGGCACTGGGCGACAAACGAGGGATTGAGCGTTATGGCTTTAGCCTTCCAATGGACGACTGCATGGCTCAGGTACTTATTGATTTTGGAGGAAGAGCATGGATAGTGTGGGATGCTGACTTTAAGCGCGAGATGGTTGGTGACATGCCCACAGAGATGTTCCTCCACTTTTTTAAAAGCTTCTCTGATGCCGCTGCCTGCAATATAAATATTAAAGCAGAGGGCGAAAACGAACATCATAAAATAGAGGGGATTTTTAAGGCATTTGCCAGAGCAATAAAAGCCGCAATACGAAAGGATCCTTTTGACAAGAGACTACCAAGCACTAAAGGAGTGCTGTAGGGTTACCACTGAAATATAAGTTGTTTCATAAGGATGTGGTTTTGAGTGCTCTAAATACGACTCTTACTCTTTTGAATTTCAGCGATATTCAATTCGGAGTAGCAAAGATTAATATTAATTGCTATATTTGTTAGCAAAATACACCCAAAAACGCTAATATGTATAGCAATTATGGATAATTTATTAGTTAAATCAAAGCAAAAAATAGACAGTATCCCTGATATCTTTTTCAGGTATTTGTATCATGAAATTAATTTAAATAATAGGTTAATTGTGATACCGGGAGCAAGGGGGGTTGGGAAGACAACACTATTGCTGCAAATTGCAAAACACTCATCAAAAGAGATCTTATACGTAGCTCTAGATGATTTGTTTTTTACGCAAAACACCCTTTACTCTTTAGCTGAAAACTTTAAGTTAACCGGAGGAGAACTACTACTCTTGGACGAAGTTCATAAATACCCGGGATGGTCGAGAGAGATAAAACTTATTTATGATGATTTTCCGGAACTTCAGGTAATATTTACATCATCCTCAATACTTGATATATACAAAGGAGAAGCAGATTTAAGTAGGCGAGCTGTAAGTTATCATCTTCCTGAATTGTCTTTTCGTGAATTTCTGCAATTATATCATAAAATTACTCTGCCTAAATTGTCATTAAGCAATATTGTCAACAATAATGAGAAGATAAGTTTAGAGATAAGTTCTAAAATTAAACCTCTGAAATATTTTAAAGAATTCATTGAAACAGGTAACTATCCATATTATCAAGGCTATAATAACGAGTATTATCAATTAATTACAAATACAATAAATTTAATTCTGGATATTGATTTGCAAAGTATTGAGGGAATAGAATATGCTAACATTGCAAAATTTAAACGTCTTCTTTACATTCTTGCAAACAATGTTCCCTTCACACCTAATGTTAGTAAACTTGCAGAGAAAATTGGATTACATAGGAATACTTTAATACAGGGATTGCAGTTGTTGGAAAAAGCTGAGCTGATACGGACTAAACGAAAGCAAAATAAAAGTATCAGCATTTTAAGTAAACCTGATAAAATATGGCTTCATAATACTAATTTGAGTTATGCAATAAGTGATACAAAACCTGACATAGGTAATGTCAGAGAGACTTTTTTCCTGCAACATCTTCAATTGAATCACATTGTGGGATTAGCAGATAAGGGAGACTTTGTAGTTGACAATAGTTATATCTTTGAAGTAGGAGGACAAAACAAATCAAGAAAACAAATTATAGGATTGGAAAATGCCCATGTAGTCAGAGATAATATCGAAATAGGCGTGAAAAATATTATTCCACTGTGGTTGTTCGGATTTCTGTATTGAGTCAACCTAATCTTTCATAAAAGAGAAGCAGAAAAATATTAACTTTGTGAAAGAAGATATTTCACTCAATAAATAGATGTTCTGTGGGTAAAAATAAGTTAAAAAAGTTTGCTGATTTAGATTCCTATAATCATGTTTTTCAGGTGTCATTCGCCGAAATTGATGGTAAGGATTTTTTTATGAAGGGAAGATGGCAGGAGGATTTTTTTAAAAATAGCAATCCTGTTGTGCTTGAGCTTGGGTGCGGCAAAGGAGAGTACACGGTAGGTCTTGCCCGTCTTTTTCCGGATAAGAATTTTATAGGGATTGATATCAAAGGTGCACGGATACATAGGGGAGCAACTGATGCCATAGATGAAGGTCTCACTAATGTGGCATTTATCAGAACCAACATAGAGCTGATAACATCTTTTTTTAGAAAGGGTGAAGTGTCAGAGATATGGCTTACATTCCCCGACCCACAGATGAAAAAGAGTCGAAAGCGTCTCTCTTCAACAAGGTTTCTGAAATTGTATGAGGATATTATGATCGGCAATGGCCTTATCCATCTTAAAACAGACTCTAATTTTATGTACACATACACCCGTGAACTACTTAAAATAAATAACATAATACCCGAGGTTGATGAGGATGATTTGTACAGCTCAGGTTTTCACGGGGAGATACTTTCCATTCAAACATTTTATGAGAGTAAGTGGCTGGCTCATAGTTTACCAATTAAATATTTGAGGTTTAGGATGCCGGAGAACAAAACGCTGACTGAGCCTGATGTGGAGATAGATTTTGATGACTATCACAGTGCAGGTCGCAGTGTGAAAAGGAGGTAGCTTTATGGAGAAGAGTTTCTTTCAGAAAGTATATATCATTGCGAGGTTGGTTCCTTACGGAAGGGTTACCACCTATGGTGCAATAGCCGGTGCTATTGGTGTTCCGGGAGCTGCCCGTATGGTGGGTTGGGCTATGAACAAGTCGTACGAGCAGGATGAGTATGTGCCTGCACACAGAGTGGTGAATCGTAAAGGTCTGCTTACAGGTAAGGTGCATTTTCCCGGCGAGAATACCATGCAGGAGCTTTTAGAGAACGAGGGAATAACAGTTATTGACAATCAGATTCAGGATTTTGAGAAACACCTCTGGGAGCCCCCGGGAATGGATATGTGAATTATCAACAGACCACCTCTTCGTTTTGCCTTTATGCCCCGCTATACGGGATGTTTAGCCGAAATATTACAATCTGGGTTGCTATAAATATCTTAGGCTTAAAGCAATTAAAACAGCAATAGAAGCCAGTATCAGCCAGGATAGGGGATTTCCAAAATTCAGAGTCCATCCCAACATAGGATTTCGTTTCGGAACACTTACACGAGGATCTTTCTTGTTAAAATAGAAAACACCACCCTTCCAGTTGTTGGGGTCTTTATGCCAAAAGTCATACTGTCTATCATTTCCAGGGTTACCCATCGGTTTCAGCTTTTATTTATGTAAGACACAGGAGATGACAATACTTAAAGTCAGCTCCTGCACCCTTGATAGATTGGACTTATTCATTCTCGGTATTAGATGACTCTAAATATTTGAAGACAACTCCGGCTACAATAGCTCCTGCTATAGGTGCTACCCAAAACAGCCACAACTGACTCACCGCCCAGTCACCCACAAAAATTGCCTGACTTGTACTTCTGGCAGGGTTAACCGAAGTGTTTGTCACTGGAATACTAATTAGGTGAATCAGAGTTAGTCCTAATCCAATTGCCAGTCCGGCAAATCCTTTTGGTGCTTTAGGATGTGTAGCCCCAAGAATGATAATAAGAAACATAAATGTCATTACAAATTCAGTAACCAGAGCGGCAGTCATACTGTAACCATCGGGTGAGTGCTCTCCGTATCCGTTAGCTGCGAAGCCACCTAACTCAAATCCTGGTTTGCCACTTGCAATGATGTAGAGTATTGCAGCTCCGGCAATTCCTCCCAATACTTGTGATACGATGTAGGGTAGCAACTCTTTGCTGTTAAATCGTCCACCCATCCAGAGGCCGATAGATACTGCGGGGTTAAAATGCCCTCCTGAGATGTTCCCCACGGCATATACCATGGTTAACACAGTAAGGCCAAAAGCAATGGCGACACCAACGAATCCAATTCCCAATTCAGGATAGCTAGCGGCCAATACCGCACTTCCGCATCCCCCAAGTACTAACCATAATGTTCCGATAAATTCTGCTACAAGTTTTTTCATGATTTGTGTTTTTAAATATGAACCAACAATTTAAGGAAAATTTTTGGGAGAAACAAGAACTGTACTTCTCAATGAGGCCCAAGCATATTTTCAGGTTTCAGTATCTCATCCAGTTCTGTTTTGGATAGGATACCCTCTTCCAGTACAATCTCGTAAACACCTTTACCCGTCTCTAAAGCCTTTTTGGCTATCCTGGTACTGTGTTTGTATCCAATAACCGGATTGAGTGCTGTAACGATACCGATGCTTTTTTGAACCATCGTATTGCACACCTCTCTGTTTGCTGTGATTCCATCAATACACTTTGTTCTCAGCGTGTCCATGCCACGTTTCAGAAATACCATCGACTCCATGATGCTGTAGGCTAAAACAGGCTCCATTGCATTCAACTGTAACTGCCCGGCTTCAGCAGCGAAAGTTACGGTAAGGTCATTACCAATCACCCTAAAGCATATCTGATTCATCACCTCCGGAATAACCGGATTTACTTTTCCCGGCATTATGCTTGACCCGGGCTGAACAGCCGGCAGATTAATCTCATTAAATCCGGCTCTTGGCCCGGAGGATAGCAGCCTCAAATCGTTACTTATTTTAGAAAGCTTAACAGCCATACGTTTAAGGGCAGATGAGAAAATCACATACGAGCCGGTGTCGGGAGTTGCTTCAACCAGATCGGTTGCTAAAACTATAGGGAATCCTGTGATCCTGGCCAGATGGTTAGTGCAGCTTTCGGCATATCCTTCCATTGAATTTATCCCTGTTCCGATGGCTGTTGCTCCCATATTTACTTCGTTAAAGAGGTGTGCGTTTTGCGATAATCGTGCAATCTCCTCATTCAGGTTGCTGGCAAAAGCTTTAAACTCCTGTCCCAGTGTCATTGGAACAGCATCCTGCAACTGCGTACGTCCCATCTTCAACACATCAGCAAACTCATCTCCCTTTTTGTGAAACGACTCTACCAACTGCTTTACATACTCAATCAGATTGTTATTCATTCTTAGCAGAGCCAGCTTGATGGCGGTAGGGTAGGCATCGTTAGTCGATTGAGAAAGGTTAACATGGTCGTTTGGGGAGCAGTGTTCATACTCTCCCTTTTTATATCCCATAATTTCAAGAGCCCTGTTTGCTATCACCTCGTTGGCATTCATATTTGTAGAAGTACCGGCACCACCCTGTACCATATCTATGGGGAACTGATTGTCAAATTTTCCGTCCATCATCTCCTTACAGGTTTGAACGATTGCCTCCTTCACGTCTGAATCAAGCAGTCCTAAGTCATGGTTGGTAAGGGTTGCGGCCATCTTTACAGCACCCAGTCCCCAGATAAACTGACGGTAGTGACTAAGTTTGGCTGTTGAAATGTCGAAATTATCAATTGCCCGTTGCGTTTGAACTCCATAGTACGCATCAGCCGGAACGTTCAATTCTCCTATTAAATCACTCTCTTTTCTTGTTTTCATAGTTCTGTATTTATTTTTTGAAATTTACAGTTTTAAAATCTATTGGAAAACTATTTTAGTAAAAATTCATGTTCTTTTCATGTTAAAAAGTAACTTTGAGCATTAAACAATAAAAATAAAAAAATATGATACCACATATCATTCATACCTCAGACAGAAAAAGAGGTGCTGCCGATATTTTTATCGTTGAGAATTCCGATATTCTCTCTGATTTTGGTTTTTCCAATGATGAAATAAGTTTTATAAAGAAGACAGTTGAAGATAAGAATACCTTTGTTCAACTTCCGGGTCTGGATAATCACAAGTTTGTGAGGATTCTGAAACTCTCAGAAGTTACTAATGACGATAAAGAGGAGTTACGAAAGGACGGACACTCGCTATGGCAGTCGTTGAAAAAAGTGAAATCGGACAAAGTAACGGTTTTTGATCTTACCGGAACAAAAGAGGCAACTCTGTCTTTCGTTGAAGGGTTGGTGTTGGCATCCTACTTTTTCGACAAATATAAAACTGAGAAGAAGGAGAATGAGGTAGGATTGAAAGAGGTACATGTAGCCTCTTCTACTGTTAATATTGCCGACTGTATGGAGCTGCAGAACTTGTGTGAAGCAGTGTTTATTACACGTAACATGGTTAATGAGCCGGTGAACAAATTGGATGTGAAGCAGCTTAGCAAGGTTGTTAAAGAGTTGTCAGCTGAACATGGTTTCTCGGCTGATGTCTACAGTAAATCAAAAATAGAATCCTTAAAGATGGGAGGACTGCTTGCTGTGAACCGAGGGAGTCAGGATCCTCCGGCTTTTATTGTTATGGAGTGGAAACCTGAAGATGCCACTAACGATACACCTGTTGTAATTGTAGGTAAAGGTGTTGTGTTTGATACCGGTGGTATAAATCTGAAAACACCTCCGGGAAGTCTGGATGATATGAAGGCAGACATGGGGGGCGCAGCATCGGTTATCGGTACAATGGTTGCTTTGGCATCTAACAAAATACCTTTTCATGTTGTTGCACTGGTGCCTGCAACAGACAATCGTCCGGGACTGAATGCCTATGTACCGGGAGATATTATTACAATGTACAGCGGTAAAACTGTTGAGGTGTTAAATACCGATGCCGAGGGGCGTATGATTCTTGCTGATGCCTTGAGCTATGCTGATAAGTTCAACCCCTCACTGGTGATTGGTTTGGCAACGCTTACC
>Ga0256831_1000609_pt1 | contig 18589 bp, 25 predicted proteins | sample 132544metaG_FD_189087 | JGI IMG/M metagenome (GOLD analysis project Ga0256831, IMG submission 189087) | Hydrothermal vent microbial communities from Lau Basin, Pacific Ocean - 132-544 | ecosystem: Environmental > Aquatic > Marine > Hydrothermal vents | place: Pacific Ocean: Lau Basin | collected... | reverse complement strand
GTAGAATGATAAAAATACATGCATTAGAAGAAGTTAAAGGGAATGTAAAAGATATAGTCGAAAAAGAATTTGAAAAATTATCTAAGGAATTAAAAGAAAAATATAACGCTAAACTTAGATATGTTGATGAAGATTTAGAAGAAAATGAAAATTTAAAGTTTTATACAAAAATTGGAGAGTTTGAAATAGAGTTTGGTAGTTTTAAAGATTATATAGATTTCTGTTTAAAGTATGGTGCTGACATAGAAGTTATAAAGCCATCAAAATTAAAACTCAAATCTAATGAAATAAACGAAGTTTTAGGTTTAGTTATAAGTTTTTTTAAAACCTTTGTAGAGACATACAAGGTTGGATTTAACGTATATATAGATGAAGAAAAAAAGAAAGAGATTAATGTAGAAGAATACAAAAAAGGAAAATATGACGAAGATGAAATAATTGATTTTGAAGATGAAGGATTTATAAGAGTTAAGGCAGTTTTTGAAGGTTTTGGAAAAAGTGAAGAAGAGGTTATAAAGAATTTGATAGCCTCTTTAAATATGGAAAATGTAATTATCAATAAAGTTATAACTCAAAATTTCAGTGACAAAAACTTTAATGGATTGATAGGAATTGACTTATTATGTAAACCTTTTGAAATGTTTGAAATTGCATATAAATATTTACCTGTTGCAATCTCTGTTCAAAAGGATGAGATTGAGTTAGATTTGGCAAATATTCAAGATATTGGAAATGAGTTGTCTGGCGCCGTGTTTGAATTAAGTCACACTGTAACAATGAGAAAGAGATAAACTAAAAATAATCCATATAAATAAATTAAAGCAAACAAATTAAAATAAAAATTTTGAGGTGATATATTGCATCCTTCTTTAAAGTATATGAGAAGGGACAGATTGCCACATATTTTCTGTTCTGGTTGTGGTAATGGAATAGTTATAAACTGTTTTTTAAAGGCTATTGAAGAATTAAACATTAAGCCAGAGGACTATATAGCTATATCTGGAATAGGTTGTTCATCAAGAATTTCAGGCTATCTGTATTGTGATTCTTTACACACAACCCATGGAAGACCTATTGCCTTTGCAACCGGTGTAAAAATTGCAAGGCCAGATAAATATGTTGTAGTATTTACAGGAGATGGAGATTTAGCGGCTATAGGAGGGAATCATTTCATTCATGGATGTAGGAGAAATATAGATTTAACAGTTATCTGTATAAATAACAACATATATGGAATGACAGGAGGGCAGGTTTCTCCAACAACTCCTTATGGAAAAAAAGCAACTACTGCCCCTTATGGCTTTATAGAGAATAGTATGGATCTATGTAAATTGGCTATGTCTGCTGGAGCCACTTATGTGGCAAGATGGACAACGGCTCATCCAATTCAACTTGTTAGAGCAATTAAAAAAGGCATTCAGAAAAAAGGATTTTCTTTTATTGAAGTAGTTTCTCAATGTCCAACATACTATGGTAGATTTAATATTTCAAAAAGACCAGCAGATATGATTAAATTTTTTAAAGAGAATTCCATTCATATAAACAGAGCTAAAAACCTAAGTGAAGAAGAACTAAATGGAAAAATAATAGTTGGAGAGTTTTTAGACATTGAAAAACCAGAATTTGTTGAAGAATTAAATAAATTAATAGAAAGACTAAAAGAAAAAAATAAGGAATAAATAAAAATAATCTGGTTGGGTAATTTATTGTTTTATTAACTTATTATACACTAAAATTTATTTTCAAATTAAAAAATTCAAAAAAGGAGAGGGACAAAATGAGAAAAGAAATAAGATTATCAGGATTTGGTGGGCAAGGGATAATTTTAGCAGGAGTTATCTTAGGTAGAGCCGCATCTTTATACGATAATAAAGAGGCAGTTCAAACGCAATCTTATGGACCAGAGGCGAGAGGAGGAGCAAGTAAATCTGAGGTAGTTATAAGTGATGAACCCATAGATTATCCAAAAGTTATAAAGCCAGACATTTTAGTATGTATGTCACAACAGGCATATGATAAATATAAAGACGACATTAAAGAAGGAGGGATTTTGTTAGTAGATGAGGATTTGGTTTCTACATCTGAAAAACCAGAAGTTGATGTAAAAATTTATAAAGTTCCATTTACGAGAATTGCCTCAGAAGAGATAAAACTTCCAATAGTTGCGAATATCGTTATGTTGGGAGCATTAACTAAATTAACAAAAATTGTCTCAAAGGAGAGTATGGAAAAAGCGATTTTAGATAGTGTTCCAAAAGGAACTGAAGAAAAAAACCTTATGGCATTCAATATTGGCTATGAAAAATTGATTTAGGGATGAATAATGTCAAAAATATTATTTAATCCAGAAGTTTTAAAGCATAAACCTAAATTTTATCATGTAGAGAATCCAGAAAGAGTTAAAATAATCTTAGAAAATTTGAAATCAAAAGGATACAACGATATAATTTTGATGAATGAAAAATCCACTATTGATGAGATTTTAAAAATTCACGATAAAGAGTATGTTGAAACTATTATTAATCTAAGTAATTTAAATTTTACATACTATGACACTGACACCTATATATGTAAAGGCACACTAGATGCGGCATTATCAGCATTTAAAATGTCCAAAGATGCTGTAAAGTTATCTTTAAAAAATAAAGATTTATATTTTGTTTTAACAAGACCTCCTGGACATCATGCTGGAATCTCTGGGAGGGCTTTAGGAGCTCCATCAAATGGATTCTGTATTTTTAACAATATTTGTGGTTCTGCATATTTATTAAAAAAATTTATGAAAAAAGTTATAATAATTGACTTTGATGTTCATCATGGAAATGGCACACAAGAAATTTTTTGGAATGATGAAGATATTATTCATATAGACTTTCATCAAAAAGGAATATATCCTGGAACTGGGGATATTTTTGATTTAGGAGGAGATAATGCAAGAGGGACTAAAATAAATCTTCCATTTAAATCACATTCTACTGATTCTGATTATATATATGCATGGGTTGAGATTGTAGATCCTATATTAAAATACTTTAAGCCAAAAATTGTTTTAGTTTCTTCTGGTTTTGATGCCTATATGAATGATGGCTTAGCATCTATTGATTTAACTGAAACATTTTATAAGTTTGCTGGCTATAAATTAAGTAAATATAGCGTTGTAAGTGTTTTAGAAGGGGGTTATGGGATTGGCTTAAAATATGGTCCAGTATCTTTTTTAGAAGGATACGAGAAATTAAATATAGAAGAAGACAAATATATATTTCCTTCCGAAGATACTAAAGTAATGGTTGATACAGTTAAAAAGACTATTAGTGAATATTTGGATATATTTTAAACCAAAACTATATTTAAGTGAGGGAAATTATGGTAAAGATAAATTACAAAAAATGTGGCTATTGTGGAGCGTGTGTAGGAGTTTGCGAACAACTGGCTATTAATTTAATAGAGCATATTATAGAGATTGATATAGAGAAGTGTAATAACTGTAATATGTGTGTAATCGTATGTCCATTAAATGCATTAGAGGGAGAATAATGATGAGAGAATTAAACGATACTTATGATGTTGTTGTAATTGGAGCAGGACCTGGAGGATGTATGGCAAGTTATGCTTCGGCAAAGAATGGGGCTAAAACTTTGTTAATAGAGAAATCTCAAGAAATTGGAGAGCCTGTAAGATGTGCTGAGGCAATTCCATCAATAGAAGAATTTGGTATAAAGCCAAAACCAGAATTTGTAAGAAATATTATCAAAGGAGGTATTTTATTTTCTCCTTCAGGAAAAAAGGTTATAGTTACTCAAGATAAAGCACAAGGATATGTCGTAGAAAGGAAAATTTTTGACAAGTATTTGGCTATAAGAGCGGCTAAAGCAGGTTCAAAAGTAGCTGTTAAAACAACAGCAATAGGATTAGAAAAAGATGGGGATTATTGGAATGTTATAGTTGAATTTTTAGGAGAGGAATACTGTATAAAAACTAAAATTGTTATAGCGGCGGATGGTGTAGAGAGTAATATAGCAGAGTATGCTGGATTAAAAGCAAAAAAGAAACCTTTGGAAATTTGTTCCTGTGCAGAATATGAAATGGCTAATGTTAAATTATTAGACAAAAATATGATGGAATTTTATTTTGGAAATGAAATATCCCCAGGAGGTTATGTTTGGATATTCCCAAAAGGAGATACTGCCAATGTTGGTTTAGGTGTGAGAGATAGAAAAAAGAAGGCAATTGACTACTTAGAAGATTTTATAGAAAATGGTATGGCAAAGGATAGATTAAAAGAAGCAACGCCTATAGAATTTAAAGTTGGAGGAGCGCCAGTTTCAGGACCTATTGAAAAAACATACACTGATGGAGTTTTAGTTGTTGGAGATGCTGCTGGGCAAATAAGTCCTCTAACTGGTGGAGGGATTAATTTAGCTATGGATTGTGGATTAATATCTGGAGAAGTTGCAAGTAAGGCAATAAAAGTGAATAATTGGAGCGAGAAAATTTTAAAGGAATATGAGGATAGATGGAAAGAGAAACATTACGAGTACTTAATGAATCACTTAAAATATAGAAAAATTTTAGAAAAAATGAGTGATGATGAATTAGATGCTTTAGCAGAAGCTTTAGGAGAGAGTTTAGATGGTATAGATTTGAAAAAATTTGTTAAAAGAATAATAACTAAAAAACCTTCCCTTTTAAAATACTTTAAGGATTTGTTATAAATATTATTTTTTTGGCTTTTTAACTACTAAAACAGGACAATGAGCATTTTTAATAACTCTTTCAGCAACACTACCTAACAATATTCTTTCTAATCCAGTTTTTCCAGTAGTACCCATAACGATTAAATCTGCCTCTTTTTTTTCAGCATATTCAACAATTTCCTTTGCAGGAACTCCCTCTATCATTTCAGCATGAACTTCTACATCATTATCTTCTGCCAATTTTTTAATCTTTTTTAATGCCTCTTCTCCTTCCTCTCTTAACACTTCACTTATCAATTCCCAAGTGCCTTCTGCTGGAATTCCAACAAATGGAGAGACATCAACTACATATATAGCATAAATAACAGCATCAAATTTTTGGGCAATTACAATTGCGTGCTTTGCTGCTTCAATTGAAACATCTGATCCATCAGTTGGAACAACTATTTTTTTATACAAGTTTTCACCATATATTGTTTTACTTAGAGATTATGTATATTAGTTATTTTGTAATTTATGGATATAAATCTTTTACCTTACATAGAAATAATAATACAACGGCAATGATGAAAAGAGGGTTATCTGAACTGTGATGAAACTTACCCGAACTGAGCCATTATTTCTTTTCTTTTTCTTTATCTAAATCCATAATTACAATTCCTTCTTTTAATTTTTCAACTTCCTCTTCACTCAATATCTCCTCCTCAACGCCTTCTCCAATAATTGCACTATGACCTAATGGATCAATTAGTATTAAAGTTGCCTCATCTTTTCCTTCTTTTAATTTTTTTATTCTCTCTCTAATTTCCTCTGCTTTCTTTTTTTGCTCTTCTGTTTCAGCCCATCTAATTAAAGTTTGTAAGATATTATCAACTCTATTTAAAACTCCTTCAACATTACTAACAAATCCCTCAGCCAATGGACCTGGTTTTATTTCAACTCCTAACTCAGGAATTTGAATATAGGCAGAGGAACTTCTAACAACTCTTTTATTTAAATCTTTTTCACTTTTAATTTTTAATTTATATCTTTTTGGTTCTCTAACTTCTAATGGAAATACATCGCTCCTTCTAAAATTGCATTTTTCACATATCATTGTTGTCTCCAATACAGGACCAAAGTATGGAATGTCTATTTGATGAGTAGTTATTACAAAACTTCCTTTACTTCCACAAACTGGACAGTCTAATCTCTGAACATTTTGAACATTCTCCATAACTATCACCTAAGGGAACTTTTAATCAATTTATTATATAAAATTTTCTATATGGTTTTTAGTAGATAACTTTTATATATTTCTTGTAGAATAAAATTATTCGACAGCGATAATATAAGCGATAATATAATGATTAATTATAAAAAATGTAGGAAAATATTTTCCTCTATGTTAGTGAGAGTATGTATAAAAAATTAGAAATCATTGAAAGGGCAATATTGTTAAATCCTCAATATATTCAAACATTCAGGGAAAAATTAAAAATTACTCAATCAAAATTGGCAAAAGAAAGTGGTATTAGTCAATCTCATCTTAGTATGTTGGAAAAAGGAAAAAGACAATCTACTAAACTTATAGCAACTGCAATAACTCTTGGCTTATTAAAATGTTTTTCCTCAAAAAATATTGAAAATCCAATAATTGAACTTTTAGACACTCTATCCCTATTAAAATTTGAAGATACATTTATTGAATTTGTCTCCGAGATAATAAATAAAGGTGAAAAAAGATATTTGAGAATTATAGATAATTATCCAATATTGATTATAAGTAGAGAAACCCTATTAAATGAAATGAGAAATAGATTAAAAGTTATGAGCATAGAAAGTATTGAACTGTCAAGAGGAAAAATAAAAGTTTTTGGCTATCATATAGATAATAAAAATGTTGAAATTATTTTGGACTGTTCAGACATTAGAAGATTAGAAAAAAAATTTATGGAAAAAACTGGAAAAAAAGTAATTATTCAAGTGTTTCCAAAAGATGAAGTTCCTCCAATCTACTCAACTAATAAAGATTGCATTATAATCCACTACTGGTGAGAAGGTGATTAATATAGTTTTATTATATTTAATATCTTTAATAACTTCAATTGTTGTTGCTCTACTCTTAAAAGTTCCTATACTACCCAAAAAAAAGCCTATTAGATTTAGTTTTGAAACATCTATAATATTCCCAACGCCTATATTGGCATTAGGAATTGAGGCAATTCTTAGGAATTTGTTTGGAAATTATATATATTTAGCTTTTATTGCTGGCTTATTTGGGGCTTTGTTGTCAAAGTATGCTCATAAGTTATTTGGTGAGGTATAATGGAAATTTTAGATATTATAAAACTTATAATTGCTGGAATTATCTGTTGGATTAACTTCGTTCTCATTGATACTTACTTTGGACTACCAGAAAAGCCAGGAGTTTTAGGGGCTAAAACAATTGGAGAAAAAATTAAAGAAATTGGTGGAAATCTGAATGGAGGATACTTTATGGGTAATATTGTATGTTCTCCAGACGCTTCGGCAGGAACTTTGTTGGCTTCAATTATGAACTATCTAATGGGTGTTGAAGGTGGGTTAATAACTGCCTTGTTAGTTTGGATAGGAAATAGACTATGTGCAGATCCAGGATACGCTGGGACTACTGGTGCTTTAACTATAACTTTAATTATCTATCTCTTACATCCAATAATTGAGGCAAAATATTTTGTTGGGGGAATGATTTTGGCAATATTTTCAATTCAAGGATTTGAGCATAAATATGCCTCTATATTACTTGGAAAAATTGCTAAAAAGATGAATAGAGGGGAATAATGGACATAATAGAAGGAGTTATTGGATTTATAGCATTGTTAATGGTTTTCAGAATATTTTTAACAAGAAGTAGAGCCAGAAAATTGTTATATTTATGCTGTTTGAGTTTTTGTATCTCTGCATTAATTGCTCTCTATGTAAAATCCCCTATGGGAGGAATAGTGGCAATAATATACTTTATATGTTCAACATTGACATCTAATGCCATAGCATACACAATAGAGCAAGTAAAAGATATAGAATAAAAATAAAGGTGAAAATTTGGAAATTTTATTAATTGTTTCAGTAGTTTGTTGTATTCTTGGAGGTTTAGGAGTTATATTGCACACAAACCCAATAAACAAGATAATAATGTTAGGCCTGTTAAATGTTGGCTTAATTGGAATGATTGTTTCATCTTACTATTTGGATATAGCAATAATCTCCTCAATCTGTGAACCAATATCAACAATAATACTACTCCTTGGATATATGAAATACTTGACAACATTAAAGAAAAAACAAAAATATGGAAGAGAGTTGCCAATATTGTCTAAATAAAAGGGGATAGTTATGGAATATATTGAATATTTACTGTATCTTGGTTATGTATTGTTAATTATTGGAACTATTGGAGCAATTGTTGGACCAAAATCTAACGATAAATTAATCAGATTACTAAATACAGAAGTAGCCACTTTTGGAGTTTGTTTTATATTTTTGGCTTATGATGAGGCATTGGCATTAATGACATTCATAGCAGTTAATGCAATTTTAAGTTTAATCTTAGTTAGGGCAATAATTCAAAATGCTGAATATGAAGAAGAATCTGATATTGAATAATAATTTTAGGTGGAATAATGAAAAAACTTGGTAAAATTTGGAATTATCTCTCAAAGCCAGAAGTCGTTCCAAGGATTTTCTCTATATTTTTGGCATTAATATTTATATTTGGATTATTAACTCCTCATTACCTAAATCCTAATCAACTCTATCCTAAACCAATTCCACACTCACAGACATTAAAAACTCCTTTAGCCCCTTATGACAGAGGAGGTATTCCTTTGAAAAAACCAGCATTGATAAAGGCACAGTATCCTGAATATGCTCCAAACATTGGAAAGATAACTGCCTATTTAACTCCAATTGCAGAATGGATTAAAAGTAAAACTTACTACTTTGGAACAACAATAGTTTCAACGCCTGGAGGTATATTGGATGAAATTCTTTACTATACAAGAGGGATGGATACAGTTCTTGAAAGTACTATACTGTTAGTATCATTTATTATATTCAGTTGGCTCTTATTCCATAAGGATTAGGTGATATTTATGGAGAATCCAGTTATTTATTTTTATAATCCGACAATATTAGTTGGATTTTCTATTGGTATTTTATCATTATTTGCAATTGGTTCGCAAAAAGATGATTTACATGCTTTAATATTAACAGATTTAGTTGAGTGTGCTATGTTAGTAATTATAGCAGGAGTAGATACAGATCTAGCTGAAGCATTAATTTTACCAGGTTTAGTTGTTAGTTTAGCAGAACTTTTGGCAGTTTCTGAGATGTTAATAAATAGAAAAATTATAAAATCTAAAAAGCCAAAGCCAAAAGTTTATAAATTATTCGAAGAGTTCAAACTTCCAATACATACAGGAGATTTAAAATACAATGTCCAAATGGAAGTTTTAAAAACATCTCCTAAGTTTTTTGCATTAGTTCTTATAATTTATGGAGCAATACTAAGTGGATTTACAGGAGGGGCGGTTATCGCTACTGGACTGTTATTTTATGCTTTATCTTTAAGAGTCAGAGGATTGGAATTATCTGAAGAGTTAAAAACTCTCTGGGAGGGAATGGCTGGACTTTCAGGAATTGCGTGGAGCTTATGGATTATAGGATTTTTAGGATTCTTTCTATTCCCAAAAAAATGGCTTTTATTCTTATTAATGGCTGGTTTAGGTTTAGTTTTAAAGGTTGGCTCAAAACTTGGACTTATTGGATTCATAGGTGAGGCAAAATGATTGAAAATATTAATGGCATTTTGTTAGGAATTGTTCCATTTGGTGATATTGTCTTTAACTTCACAGAATTTTCATTTATTGGATTTATAATTGCTATAATATTTACAGTTATTGCTTATCTAACAAAACCAGAAAAGCAGTTAGAAGCACAAAAATTTAGAGTTGAGGATAAATTGGAAATTGTTACTCTTAAAGAGTTAAAGATTAGAAGAATGATGGCTATATTTTGTGGATTGGCTACTGCTGGGGCTATGGTAACCTATGATCTATTTGACTTTGCATTATTCTTAACATTGGTAGGAATTGCAAACATTGGAATTATTTCTGCTGTAAAAAAAGAGCATGTTTTGAATGCAGGTTATCAGTATGGTTTAATAGCGATGATTTCTACACTTCCATTGTTTGGCTCAGCAGGGTTAATACTGGCAAAAACTGGAACTTTATCTATATTTGAGTTATCAAAGACTTCAATATCTTTATTGTTTGAAAAAATTATATTTGCCTCTGGAATGGCCGGCGAGACAGGAGTTGCTCCATTCTATGCCGCTAAGGCAGAGATGTTTAGAGCCCCTGGATCCCCATATATCTTAATGATACACTTATCTTCACTACTGTTAATTGTAAGGACTGTCGAAATTTTATTAACAATTTAAGGTGAGAATATGGATGAGGAGAGAAAATTGGGGCTTTATTTATTGATAATAGGAATCTTATGCGTTATAGGTATGATAATTTACAATGGATTGATAGTATATATTTTGTATGTTATTGCTATTCCTTCACTACTTTATGGAATTGGCTCATTCCTAATTCCAAAAACTCGTAGAAAAGGAGCAGGAAAATTACCATTTAGAGGTTATTAAAAATAAATTAAAAATAAAAATGGTGGTGTAAAATGAGTTCCTCACTATTGGGAACATTAAACTTAACATTATTTGCATACTTAGTTGGTTCATTGTTGTTAGGATTACATAGAAAAATAATGGCGAGAATTCAAGGAAGACCAGGACCACCAATTATTCAGTATCTTCTACATACCTTAAAATTCTATGTAAAGGAGATAACTTTTCCAATCACTGCTGGAAATCCTCTATACATATTTGTAGTTTTGTTAGATGTCGCTGTATGGTTATCAGCATTAATTATAGGAATTGACCTCAAATCTTCATTATTAATTATAATAGGAATTTATGTTTTACAAAAAATAGTTGAGCATGGATGTGGTTTGTCCTCTGGATCTCCTTATGGAAAATTAGGAGGGGTAAGAAGTGTATTCTCAGCCGCGGCAGAGGTTCCCTTATTTGCAGTAGTTGCGGCTATATATTTAACAACTCACTCAGTATTAATTTCAGATATTTTAAGATATCAAGAATTACACGGCAGTTTAATCTTTAAAATGCCAATTTGTGCATTTGCCTTCTTTATATTACTTGTATCAAAATCTCCATACAGTCCATTTGGAATAGTTAAAGGTAAAGATATAGTTAGTGGATACATGACAGAGCATTATGGTTTGTTGGCATCATTGATATACATTGCTGAATCTATTGCATATTTCGTATTATTGTGGCTGTTTATAGCAATATTCATTGGACCAGTAGTTATAAGTAATCCATTATTAACTTTGGCTGTTATGATTTTACTAACAGTAATATTGGCATTTATAAATGGTTTAACTCCTTTATTAGCCCCTCATCACTCAGTTATGCTTCAAATGACTATTGCAGGTTTGGTTTTGTGCGATGTCCTTTATAGATTATTTTTAGGGGGATAAAATGAGAGGATATATTTACTTCTTTACAATTGCATGCATTATAACAATAATTTATTGCATTCTAATAACTATATTCCAGTTAAATGTTAGTTTAGATCTATTCATATTCTTATTACTCTTAATATTAACTATATCAATCACAAATAGAAAAATAGCCCGCAAAATGGAAAATTTAGAAGTATTATTTATGCTTATAATTTTAATATTCTTTGCCTATGCGTTGTATAAACTTTACATTCCCGCATAAAGTGGTGAAATTATGGATTTATTCTATTTAAATTTAGCGATAATTTCCTTTATAATTGGCAATATTATTGGGTTAGAATACAGTTATAGAAAATACCCTAATCCCTATGTAGAAAAAAGTATTGATAAATTGGCGTTATCTTTGGCTATAATTGGAGGAATTTTGATAAACACCCCTTTATATATAATTGGAACTTTATTAATTGGCTTTCCATTAGGAATGAGACCAGGATATGGAAGAGTTGAGTTAGTTGTTGGAATAATTACTGCCTTAGTAGTGAGAGGCATAATTTCATTAGTTTAATTTATTTGGTGGTAATTATGGAAGAAACATTGAATATTGACAAAAAGTATGTTGAAAATTCGTTAAAGCAGAAGATAAATGTCCTTAAAGATAATAGATTTTTAATGGATGAAGTTTTTATTCCAATATCTAAGGCGTTAAAAATTGATGTTGATGAGGTAATTGAAATATTTCTAAAAAAATTGGACTTTACTTCATGTTATGAACTACACGCCTATGCAGAACAGGCAAGAATGGGATGTTTAGGTAGAAAGGTTGATATTGACTTAGGTTTATGTTGGCTATGTGATTTCTTTGGGTTAATTAAAAAAGAAGAGGCAGATTTAATTAGAAAAAAAGTTGTAGAACTTCATGTTTTGTATAAAAAACCTTATAAAGAAGCGTTAGATGAAGGAAGGAAATTGATTATTAAGTTGCTAAGGGAGGAATAAATATGGTAAAAAAGTTGTTTAGAAAGAGGTCAATCAATGTCTGTATTGTCAATACTGGGGGATGTAATGGATGCGACATAGAAATAGTTTCCTGTCTATCTGCGAGATATGACATAGAGCAGTATGGAATTTATGTTCATAACAATCCAAAAGAGGCAGATGTTTTGTTAGTTACTGGCCCTGTAACATTACAATGGGCTGAAAGATTAAAAGAAATTTATGAAAAAACCCCCGAACCTAAGATTGTTGTCGCAGTTGGAGCATGTGCATTGAGTGGAGGAATCTTCAAAGAGGGGCATGTAATTGGAGGAGTTCATAAAGTTATTCCAGTAGATGCTAAAATTCCGGGATGCCCTCCAAGACCCTCTGAAATAATTGAGGCAATATTGAAAGTGGCTCCAAAGGCGTTGGCAATGAGAGAAGAGAAGTTAAAAGAGAAAAATAAATGAAAAATTATAAAAGAGTGAAATTATGGCAACAGTTCCTATTGGTCCTATTCATCCAATATTAAAAGAACCTTTAAGAATTAAATTAATATTAGAGGGAGAAAAACCTGTTGATGCTGAAATTGAAATGGGTTATGTTCATAGAGGAATAGAAAAAATTATGGAAGGGAAACACTGTCATAAAGGAATTTATTTGGCTGAGAGAGTTTGTGGAATCTGTTCATTTATTCACACTATGACATTTGCTGAATGTATTGAGCATATTTCAAAAATAGAAATTCCTGATAAAGCAAAATATTTGAGAGTAATAGTATGTGAATTGGAAAGAATTCATAGCCATTTAATTGCTTCGGCAGTTTATAACTTATCAATAGAGCATGAAACTCTTGGAATATGGCTTTTAAATGTCAGAGAAATAATTATGGATTTAATAGAGATGATTACTGGGAATAGAATTAATATGGGTTATATTGTAGTAGGAGGTGTTAGAAGAGACATAAATAGAGAGATGATTGATGAAATAAATAAAAAACTCGACATTTTGCTTGAAGAACTAAAAAATATTATTGAAGTGTTTGAAAATGGACCATTAATAGCTTTAAGAAGCAAAGGGATTGCTATCCTACCTTATCACGAAATTATGAGAACGAGGGCTGTTGGACCAGTATGTAGAGGCTCTGGGCTTCCAGAGAGTGATTGGAGATTGAGACATTCAACATATCAAGAACTTAAATTTAAGCCAGTTTGGAGAAAAGAGGGAGATAACTTTGCAAGAATGATGGTTAGGCATGAAGAAATCTTAGAGAGTGTTAGATTAATTAGGAAATGTTTAGAATTGTATGAAGAGAGCCAAGGAGATATTAGAGTTAAAGTAGATATAAGAGGAGGCAAGGGTGAGTGGAGAAACGAAGCTCCAAGAGGGGAGGTATTGTATAAAATGGAAATTACTGATGGAGGGATTATAAAAAGAATAATGATCAGAACTCCAACTGTAATGAACTTAGAGGCATATAAGTATATGTTAAAAACCTGTCCAACAGTCTCTGATGCAGTATCTGCCTACGCCAGTATAGATCCCTGCATATCATGCACTGAAAGGACTATAATTGCTGTAAAAGATGGTAAGGAAGTTCCTATAAACTTTGGGCATATTTAGGGTGGTATTTATGGCATCCTCTTTATGGTATCTTTATGAATTTGTTAAAAAAAGATGGATTAAAAATTTTATTAATGCCAAGGCAAATAAAAGTTCTTATATTCCACCAGAAAGGTATAGAAAAGTTCCTTCTATTGTTAAATTTCCTGAGAGATGTATATCTTGCGAAGGATGTAAAGAAAGTTGTCCTGCCTTTGCAATTGAATTAATTTACAATGAAAATTATAACAAAAAAATTCCAAAAATTGATGAAGATTCATGTATTACCTGTGCCAACTGTGTCGAAGTTTGCCCTACTGGTGTCTTAGAGATAGATAAGCATAGAGTTGAAACTGAGGGATTGTTTTATAGCAAGCCAAAGTATCACAATCTTATAATAGATGAAGAAACCTGTGTCAGATGTGGAAACTGTAAGAGAGTTTGCCCAATAAATGTTATTGATATTAAGAATGGAAAGTATGTAATTGATATTAACTTATGTATTTACTGTAAAGAGTGTATAAAAGCGTGTCCAATAGAAAATGCTATAATAGTCGTTGATGAGAAAAAACTAAAAGAAAAGATTGAAAAGGCTTTTGAACTTAAAAATAAAAAGATTACCAATAGATTAGAAGTAGAAGAAAATAAAATTGAGGATATTCCTCACATAGTTAATAGTTTGTGTATAACTTGCGGAATTTGTAAGGATGTGTGCGTGGGGGAGATTAATTTAGTAGAAAAAAAAGTTGTCAATTGTGTAAAATGTGGTTTATGTATTGAAGTTTGTCCAACAACAGCAATAAGATTAAAAGTTCCAATAATTCCAAAGAGAAGAGATATTTGCTATGTTATTGATGAAGATTTATGTATTGGTTGTAGAATTTGTCAGAAAATTTGTAAGGTTGATGCAATTAAAATCAGTAAAGAGACAAAACTTCCATACATTGTTCCAGAATTGTGCGTTAGTTGTGGATTATGTGAAAGAGAGTGTCCAGTCAATGCTATAAAACCTGTTAAGCCAGAGGAGGCAAAAGAATTAGTCAAAGTAAGAATAATAGAGAACGAAATAATTGAAAAAATTGAAAATGATTTAATTAACTACACTAAGAAGTATGGAAAGGTTTTAGAAGAGATTGAAAAATTGGCAGTTAATAAACTGAAAGAGGAATTAAGAAAGAAAGTTTATGAAGAAAATAAGAGGATAAAGGAAATTAAGAGGGAGTTTTATGATAAAAGAAATAATATATAAACACTTAGAATTAGAAAATAAAAATATTGAAATATTCCCAAAGTTTAATTTAATATTTAACAAAAGAGAAATTATAGTTAAAGAAGATAGATGTATAACCTGTGGGAAATGTATAGAGATTTGTCCAGTTAATGCCATATCTTATGATAAAAGTGGCTTATTTATAAAAATTAATAGAGAAAAATGTATTTTTTGCGGAAAGTGTAAAAAAGTTTGCCCAAATGATGCCATTGTAATAATAAAACTAAAATGCGAGATTAATGAAACTGCAAAAATAGTTGAAATAAACAAATATGAATTTATTGAATATATTAAAGAAAGATGCGCCTCTTGTTTAGTATGCCTAAGAAACTGTCCATACAAAGCCATTGAAGAGTATGGATCTAAAATAAGAATTGATATAACTAAATGTGAGTTATGTGGAAGATGCGAAGAAATATGTCCTCTGAATGCTATAATATTAAGATAATTTAGGTGATTTATTTGATTGAAATAAAAAAATCTTTAAATGAAATTTTATCGAAGATTGATGGAGATAAAGATTATATTACAAAAGTTGCTCACAAAATAAAGCCAATAACTTACAGATCTCTATATGTTAATGAAAGTAAATGCGTCAGATGTAATCTTTGCTATAAAGAGTGTCCAGTAAATGCAATAGAAAAGGCGAAAATTAGAAAACCAGTGAAAATTATTGATGAGAAGTGTGTTAAATGTGAGATCTGTGTTCAAACATGTCCAGTTGGAGCTATATATATAATAGAAGGTAAGGCAGAGGTTAAAAATAGTGAAATACATTATTTAATAAAGGAAAAAACTATTCCCCATAGAAAAATTAGACTAAAAAATTATTACATAGATAAAGATAAATGTGTAAAATGTGGAATTTGTGCAAGATATTGTCCTACTAAGGCTATAAAAGTTAAAATAAGGAAGAGTATAGAGATTAATTTAGATTTATGTATGGGTTGTGGAGCTTGTATGGAAGTGTGTCCAAAAAAATGTATAAATGTTGAAAATGAGATAGGGGAAGTTATAAAAACAAAAGACATTGAAGTTAATAAAAACTTATGTGTTGGTTGTTTTGTCTGTGTTGAAGAATGTCCAGTCAATGCCATTGAAGAAGAAGGAGGCAAAGTTAAAATTAATAAGGATAAATGTATATTATGTGGAAAATGTGTAGAGGTTTGTCCAGTCAATGCTATAAAGATGGAAGAGAAAAAATAAAAATTATTTTTTACCCAGTAAAGCCATTTTTGCAAGTAAAGAACTTAACTGAATTCTTTCATTTGCTCCTTCTACTATTCTAAAATCAGTTTCTCCTATGTAATCTGCCAATTCAACCTTTTTTCTCTCATCAATGTTTAAATTATTTATCTCTCTAAACATCTGATTTAATATATCTTCTCCACTCATACCCCACTCAACCATAAGTTTATATAATAAATCTCTCGCCTCCATAAATTTGCCTTCTAATGCCAATTCCATCATTTTTTTAACTTCCTCAGGTCTTGCTCTTGAAGATACTTTATAGATAATTTCATCATCTATAACATTACTTAATGCAGCAGCAGTTTGTAATACATTTATAGCCTTTCTTAAATCTCCTTCACTAACATAGATTATTGCATCTAATCCACTCTCAGTTAATTTTAAATTCTCCTTTTCAGCAATCTCCTTTAATTTTTTTGCAATATCTTCTTTTTTAAGTGGTGAGAATCTGAAAACTGCACACCTTGATTGAATTGGAGGAATAATTTTACTTGGGTAATTACAGGATAGGATAAATCTACAAACATTTGAGTATTTCTCCATAATTCTTCTTAAAGCGTTTTGAGCATCTGCTGTCAAAGCATCACTTTCATCTAAGAATATTATCTTAAATGGTATATCTCCGATTGGTTTAGTTCTTGCAAATTCTTTTACTTTTGTCCTAATAACATCTATTCCTCTTTCATCAGAGTTATGTAATAAAATTGGGACATTTCCAGCAAAGAACATTTCATTATTTGGGACACTAACATCATATACATAGTCGTTATAATCAATAATTTCAATTTTTTTCACTTTTAATGCATGTAAATCAGTATAAGCCAATTTATGTAATAGATAGTATATGTTTAATTCTTCTTCGCTTAATTCTTCCTTATTTATCATTTTTAGGATTTCTCTAATTAATATCTTAGAAACTCTCTCTTTTTTCTCATAAAGTTGATGCCTTAAAACATATCTCCAATTTCCATTTATCTTATCTTCAATTTTTTTCAGCAATTTTATAACTATATCTGCTGGCAATAAATCACTTTTCTTCCAATTCATTCCTCCTTTCCATATCAGTCTAACTTCTCTGTTAAATATTGAACTCTCTATTCCTGATATTCTCGAAAGCCATGCGATATCGATTAATAAATCTTTTGAAACTGATGTTATTCTAATTACTTCATTCCATTTTCCACAGCCATCTCCATCAAATACCCCTTTTAAATATGCTACTCTTTCATTAATTGGCAGTTGATATATAAAATAAGGAACTCTTTTGTTTCTTGCTCTTTTGCCATTTCTATCGTAGAAATTGTCTCTAATAAACTTTGCAATTTGAGTATTTAAAATTCTTATCTGTGTTGCTGAATATCTTGACCTATCAAATCCTGAAGATGTTTTATTTTTATAGGATTGTAATTCTAATTTATCTACTATTGACTCCAATTTTTTAATTAACTCTGTTTCATGGTTTCCTAATGTGTATATAACTTGTCCAGAAGTGTTATTTTTAAAACCTACCGCCCCTTCCGCAGTGTATAAACCAAGCATCCATGCAATATCTTCATTTAGTTCTAAATTATCGACCACTCTAACTCTTGATGTTATTGCTTTTGGAGAGTATTCTTTTAAACTTATATTTTCCAAATCTCCTCCAATATTTGCAGTAAAACTCAATAAAAAGTCACCTACTTTAATATCACTTGCTTTTTTAGTTATTAGTCCATTTTCACTAAGCATCATTATAGCATGGTTTCCAGTTAATTCTAATACAGCCCCTCCTTCAAGATGAACTCTCAATATTTTTTCCACTTTATGCCTTATTATCTTTGAGACCTTTGCCCATCTTACTTTATAATTATCATCAACGGTTAAAACTTCTAAGTTATCTACATCTTTATATTCCTCATCTTCCTCTTTGAAATAAATTTTATCCAACTCTGCAAAGGTTGTTCTTTTAGTTACTCCATTAATTTTTACCAATATTGGAGTATCCTTAGAAACAGACGCATTAAGTTCTAAAAAGTTCTCCCTCCAATTTTCTCCAAATAAATCTCTTGCTAAACATAAAGCCGCGGTTGTATTGTGCAATATAGTTGGTAAATTACCTCCAACAAAGTTGTGATATTTTGGAACATGTAAATCATAGATTATGAAATCCCCATATAATTGCTCAATTTCAACAATTTCATCCCAATAGATTTCATTAGATGCTAAGAATAATAAATATCCTATACAATCT
>Ga0256831_1000608_pt1 | contig 18597 bp, 14 predicted proteins | sample 132544metaG_FD_189087 | JGI IMG/M metagenome (GOLD analysis project Ga0256831, IMG submission 189087) | Hydrothermal vent microbial communities from Lau Basin, Pacific Ocean - 132-544 | ecosystem: Environmental > Aquatic > Marine > Hydrothermal vents | place: Pacific Ocean: Lau Basin | collected... | reverse complement strand
TTCACATGCTCAGCGTAATGCAGCAGAAATTGAAATTGAAGAAGGTACCAGTGTTAATGATGTCATCGATGCCTGGCATATTGATCGTGAGGATGCTTACCTGGTGATCCTTAACGGGGTTTATGTCTGCGGTGAAGAGCGAGATACCACCCTGTTAAAGGAAGGTGACACTCTGGCTCTCTGGCCGGAAGTGGCCGGCGGTTAGTAAAGACGTTATTAATTCTGCCAGTTCTTCTGATTTTCATGCTTCTGTATGGGAATCCACTCTTGTACTGTTTGATTAACTTTTCCGTTAAGAATAATTTCTCATTGAGTTTTAAAACCTGTAAAAATTCCAGACGGGGAAAAACTTGGAATAAATATGGATATTACTGATAAGCAGTTACTACGTTATAAACGGCATATTATGTTGCCGGAAATTGATTTTAAGGGGCAGCAGGCCATAACTGAGGCTAAAGTGCTGGTGCTGGGGGTAGGTGGTCTGGGGTCTCCGGCTGCCATGTACCTTGCGGCAGCGGGGGTTGGTCACCTGACTCTGGCGGATCCGGATAAAGTGGAACTGGCTAATCTGCAGCGGCAGATTGCATATAATGAATCCATGCTTGAACAGCAGAAAACTGAGGCCTGTCAGCAGACTCTGCGGGCTATTAACCGTGAAGTTGATATTAAGCCGGTTGCTCAGAAATTACAGGGTGAGCTGTTGCAGCAGACTGTAGCCGGGCTTGATATTGTGCTGGACTGCAGTGATAATCTGGCTACCCGCTTTGAGGTCAACCGGGTATGTTTCGAGTATAATAAGCCCCTGATTTCAGGTGCGGCTATCCGCTGGGAAGGCCAGATCTCGGTGTTTATTCCGCAGAGTCAGGACAGTCCCTGTTATCAGTGTTTCCATCAGCCGGGAACAGAACTGGATCAGAACTGCAGCAGTAATGGGGTAGTGGGGCCTTTGACTGGTGTTATCGGCAGTATGCAGGCTATTGAAGCCATTAAACTGATCACCGGAGCTGGCGATATTGTACCGGGGCGCACCCTGCTGTTTGACGCCCTGACCATGCAATGGGACAGTATGGAGGTACCGCGCAGAACAAATTGTGAGATTTGCGGGCATCGAAGTTAATTTTGTAAATAGAGTTTTTAAATTGTGTTATTAAATGAATGATTTGACCGATGCCAGTATCCAGGCACTGCAGTTATTATTATCCGGGGATGCCGAAGTCTGGAACATTATTAGTGTGTCCTTTACCGTATCTCTTAAGGCTATTTTGATTGCTACAGTACCAGCCATAGCTGTGTCCTTTGTGCTGGCTTATTATGCCTTTCCAGGTAGACGTTTTGTAATAACCCTGTTTAATACGGCACTGGCTATTCCCGCCGTGGTTGTCGGGCTGACCCTGTATTTATTATTATCCCGTTCCGGTCCCTTTGGTGATCTGCATTTGCTGTTTACCCAGGAGGCCATGATTATCGGGCAGATTATTCTGGCTTTTCCGCTGCTGGTGGCCATGAGCCATGCCAGTTTGCAGTCTTCCGATCAGCGGGCCTGGGAAACGGCCATCACTCTGGGAGCTTCTGCTTTTATGGCCGCAGTGACGGTTATTCGTGAAGTACGTTTTGGTTTAATGGCGGCTGTTATTGCGGCGTTTGGGCGTATTATTGCAGAAGTCGGTTCCTCTATGATGGTGGGCGGCAATATCTTCAATCATACCCGCAATATCCCCACAGCGATTGCACTGGAAACCAGTAAGGGCAGTTTTGTAGAAGGCATTGCTCTGGGCATGGTGCTATTAACTCTGGCTCTGCTGCTGAACTTTTTTCTGACGGCTATCCAGGGTAAGGCTGAGGTAATCCATCAATGACTTCGGTAATTAAAAAAGTCAGCCTGAATCTAAAACGTGTCTGTTTTAAACGTGGTACACGAACCATTCTCGATAACGTAGAATTTAGTGTCAGCCAGGGGGAGCTGGTGTTAATGACCGGTCAGAACGGCTCCGGGAAATCTACTCTGCTTAAAATAACCGCCGGCCTGTTAAAGCCGCAGCAGGCTCAGGTCAGCTTTGTGCCTCACGACGGGCAGCAGGGGAGTTATTCCTGGCCGAGATTAAAAAAACTGCTGCTCCGGAAAGTCTGTTACCTGCATCAGCATCCTTACCTGTTTCACGGCACTGTTTATGATAATGTAGCTTATGGTCTTAAACGTCAGAAAATGTCGAAACAGGAGATAGAGCAGCGGGTTGTTCAGGCATTGCAGGAATATTCACTGGAATCTTTAATCCATCGGGACTGTTATGAACTGTCCGGAGGAGAAAAACAGCGGGTGGCCATTGTTCGTTCATGGATCACCCGGCCCGATATTATTCTTCTGGATGAACCGTTTTCCAATATGGACAAGGAATCCAGAAAAAAATCCTATGCCCTGATAAAACAGATGTGCCAGCAGGATATTGCTATTGTACTAACAAGTCATGACCCCTTGATAGGAGAGCTGTCATTTGATCAGCATGTCCATCTTTATCAGGGAAAAATGACTCACAAATTGGTTTAAAAACTATGAATACAGATGTTTTAAGTGTACAGCAGGCTCTGGATGTTATTCAGCAGCAGATCAGTGAACTGGATAATCAACAGACCGTTATTTTACCCCAGGCGCTGAACCGGACTCTGGCAGAAGATATTATTTCTCCCATTAATGTGCCTAATTTTAATAACTCCGCTATGGACGGCTATGGTTTTCGACATCAGGATTTACCTGCTGAAGGCAGCCGCAGCTTTAAGCTTATTGGTCAGGCTCTGGCCGGCCAGGCATTTGAGCAGACTATTGGTGAGTTTGAATGTGTGCGTATTATGACCGGAGCCAGAATCCCCGATGGTGTGGATACGGTGATTGAACAGGAAAAAACCGAGCGGCTGGAAGATTATATTATTATTGCCAGCGGCCAGAAAAAAGGTGCCAATGTTCGCTATATCGGAGAAGACATTGCCCGTGACAGTGTGGTACTGCCTGCCGGCAGTTTAATTGGCCCGGCTCAGATGGGGGTACTGGCCTCTCTGGGTATTGCGTCGGTCAGTATCCGCAGAAAGCCAAGGGTGGCGGTATTTTCCAGCGGTGATGAAATCCGCAGTATCGGAGAAACACTGGAAGGTAACCAGATTTATGACAGTAATCGTTATACCATTTCAGGCATGCTTGAAAAGCTGTCAGTAGAGGTGGTGGATCTGGGCGTGATACCTGACACTCAGGAGATTATTGAACAGACCCTGAAATCGGTCGCCTCAGAAGTGGATATGATCATCACTTCAGGTGGTGTTTCTGTTGGAGATGCCGATTATATTAAACAGGCACTGGATAACAACGGTGCAATCCATTTTTCCAGACTGCACCTTAAACCGGGCCGACCTCTGACCTTTGGACACCTGGATAATACCCTGTTTTTCGGCCTGCCGGGTAATCCGGTCGCGGTTATGGTGACCTTTATGTACTTTGTTCGTCCGGCACTATTACAGCTGTTAGGGCGCAAGGACACGCAATTACAGGATTTTGAGGTGGTCTGCCAGTCCGATATGCGTAAATTACCGGGACGAACAGAAATTCAGCGGGGCATCCTGCAGCAGACAGAATCCGGTCTGACCGTACAGACCACCGGCAGGCAGGGCTCCGGTGTTCTAAGCTCCATGAGCCGCGGTAACTGCTTTGTCTATCTGCCCCATGAAGCTGAGAGTATCAAAGCAGGTGATCGGGTCATTGTGCATCCTTTTTCTATGTTTGATTAATGCATCAGGGCCGCTGCCGAAAAGCCTCCAGGGATGGATTCACGGCGTCTTCAGCAAGGAGCACGGCCAATGGATACGGTATTTGCGTCTAAATGAGAATCATTAAAAGTATGCTCCCGCCCTGATTAATGCATGAGACTCTTGCAAATTTGTAGGCAGGGAGGTATTTCAAGTCTGTTATTTTGAGAAAAATGTACTAACCTTAAAAAGGTCACGGTAAAAATAATTTTGCGGTTATGTTATGCAGGTTACGCTATATGTTGAACAAAGCAGTCCTGAAAAGCACCATAGCTCCCATCTTAATTGTCCTGTCCCTGTTTCTGCTGCGTTGGTATCATGGTGTGTTGCTGTTCCATACCATGTCAGAAATGTTTTCTGTTATCGTTGGTATTCTAATGCTGGTGGTGGTATGGAATACCCGTCAGTTTACCCATAATAACTTTTTAATATACTTTGGCATTGGCTATTTCTGGGTAGCTGTTCTGGATACCATGCATACCTTAACGGTTGCCGGCCTGCCTTTTTTTAATTTTACCAATGCTGAAGTCACTCTGCATTTCTGGGTTTATACTCGTATTCTGGAAGCCTGTCTGGTACTGTCGGCACCTGTTTTTTTAAAAAAATCCTTTAATATTTACCTTATGTTTACCGGCTTTGGCCTGGTTGCTGTAATGATTGCCTGGGTTTCTTTTAATGTCGCTAAACCGGAAATGCTGACAGCAACTGGTTTGACTAGTACCAAGATTGCCCTGGAATATATCGTCATTGCCTTATTAGTGGTAAGTGTTCTTAACTACTTAAGGATGCGTAAGCTATTTTCTCATAAGGTGCTGCTGTATATTCTCAGTTCTGTTTTTCTTACTATTGCATCGGAAATCTGCTTTACGCTTTACAATAATTTTTCAGGTATTCCTTTTTTTGTCGGCCACCTGCTTAAATTCTTTTCCTACTGGATGGTTTATCAGGCCATTGTGGTCACCACGCTCAAGGAGCCATTTTCTGTTTTAGCGGAAACGTCTAATAGTTATGATGCCATTCCACATATTGCCGTTGTGGTAAACCCGCAGGGCGAAATTTCTCAGCTGAATCAGTATGCCAAAAACTTTGCGGGTGCTTCAAAACAGGATATTTTACATCATAATGTGCATCAGTATTTCCATCCCAAAGGTATTGCCCGGGAGCAATGTGAAATCTGTCAGCATATTAAAAGTATAAAACCTCTGGACTCTAAAATATTGCATTTTCCGGAAAAAAACAGCTGGTATAGTTTTTCTCTGGCAGCCGTGACCACAGGAAACCAGGTGCTTTCCATGGTGCAGACTTCCACTGATGTGACCCGGCAGGTTATTGCCAGCCGAAAACTGGAAGAATCAGAACGCTTATTAAAAAACGTGATTAATGCTACGCCGGACTGGATATTTATCAAGGATATTCATTTTCGTTATCTGTTTGTTAATGATGGTTATGCCAGCGCTCTGTCTATGAAACCAGGGGATTTTTATCACAAAACGGATTTAGAAATCGGTTTTGATAATGAGCTGGTGTTTGGTAATAAGGATAAAGGGATACGGGGCTTTCGTGCGGATGACAGGGAAGTACTTAAAGGTAAAACGATTTCCAATCCTTATGATCCGGCTACCTTTTCTGACGGCAGTCTGCATGTCTTTGATACCTATAAAACGCCGCTGTATGATGCAGATGGGAAGGTTTACGCCTTACTTGGGATTAGCCGTGATGTAACAGAACGGCAGGAACTGGAAAATAAACTGCACCAGGCCGCTACGGTTTATGACAGTACTACGGAAGGCATTATGATCACCGATGTTAATGCCCGTATTATTGGGGTTAACCGGGCATTTTCAGAAATAACCGGTTATTCGGAAGATGAGGTGATAGGTAAAAATCCACATTATTTTTCTTCCGGAAAACATGACAAAAATTTTTATCAGAAGTTATGGCATGATTTAAATACCAGGGGGCACTGGCGGGGTGAAATAATTAATCAACATCATGACGGACATTTTTATACTGAGTGGAAAGTTATCAGCGCGGTTAAAAATGCTGAAGGTTTGGTAACTAACTATGTGGCTACATTTTCTGATATATCGGATCTTAAAGATTCCCAGAAAAAAATTGCACGAATGGCCGAATATGATCAATTAACTAATCTGCCTAACCGCAGTTTACTGGCCAGGGAACTGGAAAAAGCCATTTCAAGGGCTAAACGCAGTAAGACCAAAGTGGCTATTATGTTCCTGGATCTGGATAATTTTAAACAGATCAATGATACCCTGGGCCATTCTTTTGGTGATAAAGTATTAAAACAGGTGGCGCATCGTTTCCTGTCCTGTATCCGCGAAGAGGATATCCTGTCCCGCCAGGGCGGTGATGAATTCCTGGTGGTACTGGAACAACTCAATGATGTTAAAGAAGCAGCTATTGTAGCGCAAAAACTGATTAGCTCTCTGAGCAATCCACTTTATATCTCCAGTCATGAGTTTTATCTTGGTGTTAGCATTGGCATCAGTATCTTTCCCGATGACGGCCCGGATCCGGAAATGCTGATTAAAAATGCCGATGCTGCCATGTACCAGTCGAAAAATAATCGCAAAAATCAGTTCAGTTATTATACCGAGCAGATGAACGAGCATTCAAAAAGGCGCTTTGCCCTGGAAAACCAGCTGCGTGCTGCTCTGGAGAATAATGAAATCTATGTCGTCTATCAGCCGCAAATTGATTTAAAAAGTCATCGTGTTTATGGCTTTGAAGCGCTGGTGCGCTGGGAGAATAAAGTCCAGGGCCTGATTTCCCCGGTTGAGTTTATCCCCATAGCCGAATCCATTGGTATTATTGATGATATCGGTATCTTTGTGCTGCGTGAGGCCATTCACCATATTAAACTCTGGAACAGAAAATTCAGTAATGATATGACCGTATCCGTTAATATTTCTTCCCGGCAGTTTGATAATCGCCGTCTGCCGGAAATTATAACCTCGGTACTCAGGGAGCAGAATTGCCCATCGGAACTGCTTAAAATTGAAATTACTGAATCGCTGTTACTGCAGCAGAGCTGTCATATACAGAAATCCCTCCAGGCTATTGCCAAAGCGGGGGTAGCCATTGCCCTGGATGATTTTGGTACAGGCTATTCTTCCCTGAGCTATTTAAAACGCTTCCCAATCGATATTGTTAAAATTGATCAGTCTTTTGTCCGGGATATTACTACCGATGCTGAAGATGCCATTCTGGTTAAAACTATAATTTCCATGGCTCAGGGGCTGAAAATGAATACCATTGCTGAGGGTGTGGAAAACGTGGAACAGTTAGATTTTCTGCAGGAGCAGGGCTGTTACTTAATACAGGGTTATCATTTCAGCAAACCTTTAAAAACAAATGATATTGATATGTTTCTGAAGCAATGGAATACATAAGAAGAAACTATCTATGGAACGGATAGTTTAATATCTGCAATCTGTCCCTGGCGGTTAAACTGCATCCGGGCAGTGCGGTATTTATCCTCTTTTACCAGTTTACGCAGACTCTGCAGGGTTTTAAAAGGGACATTACGCAGCAGGCTGTTAATTACCCAGTGAGGCAGATAACCGCCAGGATCAGTGTGCTGAATCCAGGTGACCCGGGTTAATTTTTTACCAAGGGGTTCCAGGTGATAAGAACCATGGGAGTGCTGGACGCGAATGGCTGAATACTGGGGTATTTTTTTGCACAGCCGGCTATGGCGGGTACAGAATTCAGGCAAAGCCTGTACTTCTATATTGACTTCCCCGGTTTCCGGAATGCGTCTGATCCGGGTATGAAAAATAAATTCACGGTTTCGAGCCGGAAAAGGCAGATGATGCAGCTGGTAATGATAACATTCAGAAAATGACTGCCTTAATAGTAATTCCTGTGTTTCACAGTGATGAATCCATGCGGTACAGGCTTTGATGTCGGTGATGACAGCCAGAAGACTGTCAATCGAGGCTTCTATCTGAACAACACCTTTAAAGGCTTTTACCTTGTCTGCCCAGTATTCTTTCAGGTAAACCTGAATTCCGTCCTCATCCCTGACCATAACCCAGTCATACTCGGAGCCGGCAATACTGACAACTGCGGCGTAAAGCATTGCCATAAATAATAGCGCTAAACACTTTTTCACCGGTACAGCCCCAGAACATGAAATACTTTCCCTATAATATGTTCTATTCCATTTCTTTATACCTTTACTATACTCTCAGACGCTTTGAAGGTCATTGACGGGGGTCAACGCTGTAAATTGCTGCAAATTCGGATAATTTTTACTTATTTTTCTTGAAATACAATTATTTTGGTTGAAGTTTGGGCGCAAAATCACTACAATCGCGGTAATTTTCTACGCATATCAGCATTTGGCCAGATATTTTGCAGTCCTGAGTCTATTTAAAGCAAGTATTATTCGCTGCTTTAAAGCCACTTAAGCTTCTTTAACCTGATTAATTCAGGTTTAAGGTAAAACGGTACTCTGCGTCTGCTGAAGCGATTTTCCGTCAGTATATCAAAGCCTTAGACGCTAATAGATGTTTTTATTAGTGCGGGTACTTTTTTACTGTCGGAAAGGTGTTTCAGGCCTAGCCAGTGAGACACGTAACGTATTTTTTTTTACTAACTTTTAACTAACTATTATTACTAACAATTAGTGTAACCAGAGTATTATTATGGCTGATTTAAGCAAATACCGTAACATAGGCATCTTTGCACACGTGGATGCCGGTAAAACCACCACCACTGAACGTATTTTGAATCTGACGGGCAAGACCCACAAGATTGGTGAAGTACACGATGGTGAAGCGACCACCGACTTTATGGAACAGGAGCAGGAACGTGGTATTACCATTCAGTCTGCAGCAACTTCCTGTGAGTGGGACGGTCACCGTCTGAATATTATTGACACCCCCGGACACGTTGACTTCACTATCGAAGTGTATCGTTCCCTGAAAGTTCTGGACGGCGGTGTGGGTGTTTTCTGTGGTTCCGGCGGTGTTGAGCCTCAGTCTGAAACCAACTGGCGTTATGCTAACGAGTCCCGCGTAGCCCGTGTGATTTTTGTTAACAAACTGGATCGTCTGGGTGCCGATTTTTACCGTGTTGTGGATCAGGTTGAAAATGTTCTGCAGGCCAATCCTCTGGTTATGACCCTGCCTATTGGTATTGAAGATGAATTCAGCGGTGTGGTTGATGTGCTGACCCGCAAAGCATGGGTATGGGATGATTCCGGTGACCCAGGCAAATATGAAATTCAGGATGTTCCTGCCGATATGGTTGACAAGGTAGAAGAATACCGCGAACAGATGATTGAAACGGCTCTGGAGCAGGACGACGACCTGATGGAAGCCTACCTGGAAGGTGAAGAGCCATCCATTGAAGACATTAAGAAATGTATTCGTAAAGGTACCATTGCCCTGGACTTCTTCCCGACTTTATGTGGTTCTGCATTTAAGAATAAAGGTATTCAGCCGGTTCTAAATGCGGTAGTGGATTATCTGCCTAATCCGACTGAAGTTCCTCCTCAGCCGGAAGTAGATCTGGAAGGTAATGAAACCGGCGAATATGCCATTGTTGATCCAGAACGTCCCGTACGTGCCCTGGCATTCAAAATTATGGATGACCGCTTTGGCGCACTGACCTTTACCCGTATTTACTCCGGTCGTGTGGAAAAGGGTATGACCCTGTTAAACACCTTTACCGGTAAAACGGAGCGTATCGGCCGTATTGTAGAAATGCATGCTGACTCCCGTGAAGAACTGGATTCCTGTGAAGCCGGTGATATTGTTGCCTTTGTTGGTCTGAAAAATACCCAGACGGGGCACACCTTATGTGATCCCAAAAATCCGGCTACCCTGGAACCCATGGTGTTTCCTGAGCCGGTTATCTCTATTGCCATTAGTCCTAAGGATAAGGGCGGTTCCGAGAAAATGGGTGTGGCGCTGAACAAGATGGTTAAGGAAGATCCTTCTTTCCATGTAGAAACCGATGAAGACAGTGGTGAAACCATCCTTAAAGGTATGGGTGAACTGCACCTGGATATTAAAATTGATATTCTTAAGCGTACTCATGGTGTGGATGTTGAAGTGGGCAAGCCTCAGGTGGCCTATCGTGAATCCATTACCAAAGCTGTTGAAGATACCTATACTCACAAGAAGCAGTCTGGTGGTTCCGGTCAGTTCGGTCGTATCGACTACCGTATTGAGCCCGGTGAGCCTAACAGCGGCTATACATTCGAGTCCACCGTGACCGGTGGTAATGTTCCAAGTGAATACTGGGGCGCTATTGAGAAAGCATTTGGCAGAATGATGGAAGAAGGTGTTCTGGCAGGTTTCCCGGTAGTTGACGTACATATTGAACTGATGGATGGTGCCTACCACGCAGTTGACTCCTCCGCCATGGCCTTTGAACTGGCTGCAAACGGTGCTTACCGTCAGACTATGCCAAAATGTGGTCCTCAGCTGTTAGAACCCATTATGAAGGTGGACGTATTTACGCCTGAAGAACATGTCGGTGACTGTATTGGTGATCTGAATCGTCGTCGCGGTATGATCAAGGCTCAGGAATCAACACCTACTGGTGTACGTATTAAAGCGGACGCACCGCTGAGTGAAATGTTTGGTTATATTGGTGATCTGCGTACCATGACTTCCGGCCGCGGTCAGTTCTCCATGGAATTCTCACACTACAGTCCATGTCCTAAGAACGTGGCTGAAGAGGTGATTAAGGAAACCAAAGCCCGTAAAGAAGCACAGAAGTAAACTTCGGTTACTTCATAAAAAAGGCCGGCTTGTCCGGCCTTTTTTGATGTTATTTATTTGTAAGTATTCAGTATAACTGACCGTGATTGGCTGCAGGTACTGTATTTCCGGGGACGCTCAAGTACATCCATGTATCGGTTTAGAACTTTTCAAAACTTGTTTTGTTAAAAGTTCTTATCCAGGTGATTACGAAAACATCCATGTTTTCATAAACCCCGTAAATACAGTACCTGCAGCTAATCACTCTACAGTGTACTAATTCAAGGTGAACAGTTACGTTCATTTTTAATGTTGTAATAACATGTAGCTGATCTTTTCCCAGGAATAAATATGCAATGTCGAACCGGCTGCGGAGCCTGCTGTATCGCACCATCCATTAGCTCTCCCATCCCCGGAATGCCTGACGGCAAACCTGCCGGACAACGCTGCATTCAACTGGATGAAAACAATTTATGCAAATTATTCAACCACCCAGAACGCCCGAAAGCCTGTTTAAACTTCCAGGCCACCGAAGAATTCTGCGGCACAAATAATAATTTCGCCCTCCAGTCCCTGACCCAACTGGAACAGGAAAGCCAACCCAACTAAAAAAACTTCATTAAATGATGACAGACCACGTATAATATTATCTGAACGCTGAACGCTGAACGCTGAACGCTGAACGCTGAACGCTGAACGCTGAACGCTTAACCCTAAAAAAGGCCCCCACCCAGTGGAACAAACCAACACGGACATCAAAATCAGTACGGATAACACCGAGCAGGACGAACCCATTTTCGAACACACCCTGGCCGGTAAAAAAATTACCGTTCTGGGCACCGCCCATGTCTCTAAAGCCAGTGCGGATAAAGTCAGGGAGTTACTGGAAACCGGTCACTATGACGGTGTGGCTATTGAACTGTGTCCCAGCCGTTACGGCAGTATGATTGATCCGGACTCACTGGCTAAAATGGATCTGTTCCGGGTATTCAAGGAAGGCAAGGCCTCCATGGTTATCGCCTCCCTGGCGCTGGGTGCTTATCAGCAGAAAATGGCGGAAGAGTTTGGTATTGAGCCGGGCGCTGAAATGCGTATGGCTATTGAGCAGGCCGAAGCGCTGAACTGTAATATCCACCTGATTGACCGTGATGTGGGTACCACGCTCAAGCGGGTGTACAGCAATGTGCCCTGGTGGAAAAAAATGGGTATTATCGGCGGTCTGCTCGGCAGTGTGGTAACTTCAGAAAAAGTATCGGAAGATGAAATCGAACGCCTCAAGGAAGGGGACATTCTGGAAACGACCTTTGCCCAGTTTGCCGAGGAAGCCAAAGAACTGTACTCACCACTGATTGACGAGCGTGATCAGTACATGGCGGCCAAGCTGGAACAGCTAGTGACCGAATCAGACAACCAGTCTATCCTGGCGGTAGTGGGTGCCGGACATTTAAAAGGTATTGAGTCCTACCTGGCTAAAGATGAAGATATTAACAGTCCGGAAGAATTACACGCCAAAGCTCAGGCCACTATTGAGCGTCTGGAGCAATTGCCGAAAAAAAGCCGCTGGCCGAAACTGATCCCCTGGATCATCGTGGCCATTTTAATTGCTGGCTTTGCTATTGGTTTCAGTAAGAGTACCGACCTGGGTATCCAGTTATTAATCTGGTGGGTAGTTATTAATGGATCACTGTCCGCTCTGGGGGCAGCTATTGCCAAAGGCCACCCATTGACGGTAGTCGGGGCATTTATAGCCGCGCCCATTACCTCCCTGAATCCTACTATTGGAGCCGGGATGGTGACGGCGGCTATCGAACTGTACCTGAGAAAGCCTAACGTTGGTGATTTCAGTCAGCTTAGAAAGGATACCACTCATATTTCCGGCTGGTGGAAAAATAAAGTCGCCCGCACCTTACTGGTGTTCTTTTTCTCCACACTGGGTTCTGCTGCAGGGACTTATATTGCAGGTTTCAAGATTTTTGAAAGTCTGGTTAAATAATCAGGACTTTTTGTTTTTTTTCTGCATATACGCTTTCATTTTTTCACATTGGTCTTCCCGCTCTGTTCGTGAGGTAAACCAGACATAATCAAAAGGCAGGTGTTTAAGATTTTCTCCCCAGGCCTGTGAGTATTCAGCAGGCTGTAATTTATCCGGGCTGACTTCAATAAAAGCCATACTTAGAATCCTGGCATTGTTCTGTTTCTGAAGTGGTTTGCCGGACAGTTCCTGATGCAGATACCAGGGAATACCATAGTCTTTACGGGTATGACCGGAACCGGCGATCACAATAACTTTCGTACGCTGTTTTAAGCTCTCCAGGATGGTGGTCATCATGGCCAGATCACGAACCTGCTGGCCTCTAAGCATGGGCGCAAGCATGTTTGCCGGCAGCATATCACAATGGGATAGCTGAATATCCTGCTCCAGTGTCTGTTGAATATCAGGTTTATACTGATACCTGTTCAGTAAGTTCTGGTACTTTTTATCCAGTACCTCAGGCCCCTGTTTAATAACCTTTCTGATCTGTCTGTGTTCAAGATTTGTGGCAATAACCGGCAGATTATTTTCTAAAGCCTGCTTAAATACCGGGCGGTAATAAGACCACTGTGGCCAGCCGGATTTATCCCAGTCCACGGTTCTGGCAAAGTCGTCTGTAATGCTTGCGGAGTTTTTATTCGTTGTCTGAAAATCATGAATGATCTCCTGCTGGTTCTGATTAAGCATTTCAAAGGCTACTGCTGGTGACTGATTATTTTTTACAAATTCATGAATTGCATCAGCCTGTAATTGATGGTGCTGTTTATTATCATGAGTTTCGCCCAGTAAAATAATATCAGAGGAAAGGAGCTGCTGCCTGAACTGCTCCTGTGAAATAAACTTCTGTTCTTTAACCGACCAGATTTTATCCAGCAGGGGATGTTCAGATACTGTTGTGTTTATGCCGGGTGTACAGGCAGAGAGGAAAATAATGATTAAAGCACTGAAGTAACTAAAACGTCTGAAAAAATTTATCATGTAATACTCCCGGCTTTGACGTAAAATTAAGTAACTATTCAGCATATTCATCTTTTGCACCACTCTTGTGGGTAAGAGATGTGTTATTTTCGTACTCAAATGGTCACGTATTGATATACGCTCACATTTTCCATGCGCCTCTTAAGGTAGCGGAGCTATTGGGCCTTGAACTGGCACAAAATCTAAGCACGCTGAACAGTTACTAATTAAGTATCTGGAACACACCTAATCATAACAATTATGGACAGATGAATGAAATTTAATGGAGCCGGTATTCTTACCAGCCTGTGCTTGTTGCTTTTTAGTTACAGCAGCTGGGCAATAGATAATCCGTTACTCAGTTATGTGCCTGCTGATACCATGCTTTTTTCAGGTAATACCGAGCAGGTCAGTATTTATGATTATCCTGTACCCCCTTTAGATATTACACCCAGGGAGCCTCTTTCCAATGTTGAAAAACAGCAGCTTGGTGCAGGCGGCCGGTTTTTTTATGAACTGTACCAGGATCTGCAGCAAACTATAAATGCCTCCAGTACTGACACTTCTATATCGGTATTTAAAAACCATTATGGCTTGTCTGAACAACTGGCCTTTGTTTTTTATACCCAGGGCATCAGTCCGGTTATCCGGATAAGGCTTGAACAGGAACAGAAGTTATTAGCAATTCTGGATAAGGCCTCAAGCCTCTCCGGTTTAAACTTCCAGCCAGAACAGTTTCTGCAGCAGAAATACCGGAGTTATCCTCTGGATGACGCTATGCAGTTAATTGTTTCAATTTCGGATATGACCGATAAACGTTCCGATAAAATGGCGACTCTGGCATTGATCCCGGATATTCTTTCAGAGCAGGATCTCAGTTTGATTCTGGGGATCAGTCAGCCGGTACAATCCCTTACTGTTACGGATAAATTAGCCGCTATTACTCAGGATGATCATTATTTACCTGTTTCAGTTAACTTTATTGATTTTGAACAGGTGCTGCGGTCTTTTTATGAGCATAAAACAAACTCCATTGGGGCATGGCTAACAGACAGGGATAATTATCTATCAGCCTGGCAGACTCCTGAATGTAAAGAGGATATGTTGAAGCTGGTAAAGGAGGTTCCTCGTCTAACGGCTGGTTTTACCCGTTTGAATAATGCAGTATCATCTCAGGAAAATAATATAAGCCAGTACAGTGAAATGAATGCTCTGCTGGAAATTAAAAACCGGAATGTAAGGCTTGAACTGAATCGTTTTAGAGGTTTTATACCGGATTATGTAAAAAAAGGTTCTGAGCAGAACATTCTTGCTTTCGCTGTCGGTGCCAATTTTTCACAATTAGCCCCGATGTTTTTCTATGTATCAGAATCGTTTAATAACACCGCTTTTAAATGCAGGCCCCTGCTAAAAATACAGGACAGGATGGCCAGAACTAATCCGGCTATGGTGGCATTGATGACCGGGGTTGTTGATGGTTTACATGGCATTGCCTTTGCTCTGCAGAAATTAAAATTAGTACAACAGAGTCAGGATAAACCCGCTGAAAAAAATAATGCAGAGGTGTCTTTCCTGTTCAGTATAGCCACAGAATACCCGCAACAGATCTGGCGTATAATATCCGGTCTTAGTTCGGCCACGGCATTAATAACTCCATCAAAAGAACCACAGCGTTTAAACTTTCCCGAACTTGAGCCTTATGGCATTGAGCTGTACCTGGCAATCATGGGTGAACATCTGGTGCTTTATAGTGGACAGCCTGCACAGCAACAGGCACTGAAGCTGGTCAATGAACCCATTAGTAGCAATGGTCTTATTTATGAAAGCATTAATTATTCAGCTTTGTCAGAAGCCGCACAGTACTTAAAACAGTCCATAAATCAAACCGGGAAAGAAAAGAACACTCCGGCAGAAGGCTGTATTTATTTTGATGAAACCCTGGCACGGCTGTCCCGAATGTCCGGCACCATGGTTTATGACAATGATTTTACTGAGCGGGGCTGGCATCACAGTATGACAACGGATATTGCTGTCAGGCCGCTCGTCAGTAAGTCGTTGCTGTTAGCAGGTAAGTATCACACTTTCTATGTTGGTGATGGCTGCCGGTTAATCAAAGACGGGGTAGAGGAATTTCTGGAAGATGGTACCGGGTTTTATCAGAAATATTCAGAAGATGGTCAGTGTATTATCTTTGAAACCCGTTATCGCTGGACACAGTCCAGTGCCCGGCTGCAGTTTCAATATCTCAGTGAGCATAGTCGTCCGCAGGGGCTTTGCAGTAACGAATTTGAGCCATGGGCTGTGCCGCAGGCAGAATACCTTAATGACAGCTGTGATTTAGTTATGGAGCAAAACGGCGCTTTTTCCTGTTTTTATCACTGGGACGGTACCAGTAATAAAACAGTTTATAAAAAATTTCCAGATAAATAACACAGGGATTGGTTGTGTCTGACTGCATAAGATTGAAAGTCTCAGCCGGGCGGCCATGAGAATGGCCGCCCGGCCAGCAGGTGCAGGTGGGTATGAAAGACTGTCTGACCAGCCAGGCGGTTACAGTTAAAGTTTAATCGGTAACCATCCTCAGCAACACCGAGTTCCTGAGCCAGTTTCCGGGCTGTCAGGATCATATAGCCCAGTAAATCCTGATGTTCCTCTGTAAAATCATTGATTGTGGCAATATGCTGTTTTGGAATGATCAGTATATGGATGGGAGCCTGTGGTGCAATATCATGAAAGGCCAGAACCCGTTCATCTTCATAGGCTATGTTTGCAGAAATATTACCGTCAAGGATCTGACAGAACAGGCAATTGTGTTCAGTCATAAACAGGACTCCAGTGGTTTTTGAGTGTGTGTTTGATTGTATCTATTCAGTGCCTACAACCATTTACTCTATGTCACACTAATTTATGCTGAATAGTTACGTTTGATATTTATTTGGAAGTTACCTGAGTCAGCCAGAAAATTCAATATTGGTCTCGAATTTGATATGATTCTGGAATATTCTGGTAATTATTATTTAAGGACACAGTGATGAGTTGGTGGGGCAAATTAATTGGTGGTGCGGTCGGTTTTTCCATAGGTGGTCCGCTGGGCCTGTTAATTGGCGGTATTCTTGGACATAAGTATGTTGATAAACCTAATAATGAAACTTTTGGACAGAATAACGAATTAACCCAGGCCGCATTTTTCTCTGCCACGTTTTCCATTATGGGGCGTATTACCAAAGCTGATGGCCGGGTCAGTGAAGATGAAATTGCTATGGCACGGCAGATCATGGAGCATATGCACCTGGACGCGGCACAGAAAAAAGCGGCTATTCACTTGTTTAATGAAGGTAAGAAAGCAGACTTTGATCTGGATGGTGTCCTGCTGCAGTTTAAACAGGCTGCTCACCGCCGTACCACACTGCTGCAGATGTTTCTGGAAATTCAGCTGCATGCCGCTTATGCCGATGGCAAGATGGACAGTGCCGAGCAGGCTATTATTAACCACATTGCCGGTCAGCTGGGTTTCAGTCTCCGTCATGTGGAACAGTTATCTGCCCTGGTCCGCTTTAACCTGGGTCTGGATGCCCAGGGTTATTATCATGGTGGGGCTGCCAGCGGTAAAAGTTCGGGGGACTTATTAAAAGAAGCCTATGAACTGCTGGGTATTCCTGAATCTGCCGATGATGCAGAAGTGAAAAAAGCCTATCGCAGAATGATGAACCAGCACCACCCTGATAAACTGGTTTCCAAAGGTCTGCCGGAAGAAATGATCGAGCTGGCCACAGAAAAAACCCAGCAGATTAAAGCGGCCTATGAGTTAATCAAAAAATCCAGGAAGTAAGAGCAAAACAGACGACCCTTGTTCCTAAAACCTGCCGTTACAAATTAATATATTTACCGCCGCTGGCAACAATAATGGTGATCAGACCCAGCACCAGGTTGGTTGTAACCATATTACGGATTTTATTGATAATGGCACCGCCCTGGGGGAAATTTCCGGCATTAACAGCTGTTTTAAACTTTTGAAACAGAACAAAATAAATATAAGCATATATGGCAGCCATTATCAGACCGATACCGTGCATGATATGGATATAAGTCGCTTTTAATCCGGCCAGTCCGCCGAATACATCAAAAATCATCCAGTAGCCGGTAATTAAAATAGCAATAACCGAAATCCACACCCAGAAGAAGAAACGTCCGAAAACGGCCAGCCATAAAGGCAGTCGTTGTGGTGGGTCCAGTTTTTCAATGGCCGAAGGACGCAGGATCATATGCGCAAAAAACATTCCCCCTACCCAGATAACGGCACCAAGAATATGGATAGTAAAAGCAAGAGAATAACTCATAAAAAACCTCGTTCGATGGATAAAAACCGGATAATCGGAACGCTATTGTAAACTAAATGAACCTTCTATGAATACTTAACCTTTAGAACAAATACTGTCAAACCGAAAATCCAAAAGAAAAAAGTGATCAGATTTTTAATAATTTTAAGTTTTCGTCTTTGTCCATCTCTTAACTGATTTATGTTATTAATAAATTCATTATGCTCTGTTGTACGGTCATAAATGCTGAATATTTTAGAAGCATCTTCCAGTAAGGCTTTCTGATCTTTTTCTGATAAAGAAGAGTTCTTCAATTCTTTTTTAAAATCTTCAATGTTGTATTTCTTATCTAAAATATTATTAACATAGGAATCTAATTCTGGTTGAGTGAGGGTATCCCTGGTTTTAACATTTATATGAGTATTCAAATAATACAAAAAATCCATATAATCTTCTTTAAATTCAAAATAGTTGCTGTCAAGCAGTAATGTTTTATTGTTACGCAGTTTTATTTTTAATTTGCGCCTTAGTCCAATGCCTGTATAAAGGTCTTCTGCGAGCTGTATTTCATGATAGGGAATAACTAAAGGGGAGGTTTTGATCCCACTGTCTGGAATCTGTATTTTATTATCAAATAACCTTATTTGGTTATCAGAAAATAAATTCTTTCTTAGTAAAAGAATATAGTAGATAAAAATAGAATCAAAGATAATTGCAGAAATTATTGAAAAATAACCGACCGGAAAATTTTCAATAACATATAGTG
>Ga0256831_1000607_pt1 | contig 18647 bp, 27 predicted proteins | sample 132544metaG_FD_189087 | JGI IMG/M metagenome (GOLD analysis project Ga0256831, IMG submission 189087) | Hydrothermal vent microbial communities from Lau Basin, Pacific Ocean - 132-544 | ecosystem: Environmental > Aquatic > Marine > Hydrothermal vents | place: Pacific Ocean: Lau Basin | collected... | reverse complement strand
GGCGTGAATTACACCCCTATTCCTCATGAGTTCCGCCATATGAATGGCCTTTCCTCCGGGAGCGGAACACATATCTACAACGGTTTCGTTCGGCTTTGGGTCGAGCAGTATTGAAGCCAAAGCCGATGCCTCCTCTTGAACGACGAACTTACCCTTTCTATACAATTTAGACTTATCGAAATCGTAGGGACCTTCGAACCTTATCACGGTGGGAACTACCTTGCTCAAAGTGACGTTCTTCGCCGTTCTCTTTAAGTGATCCAGAACCTCCTTTACAGTTGCCTTAAGCGTGTTGACCCTAATGCTAATCGTTGGCTCTCTGTTGAGAGATTTGAATAGCTCTTCGGCCTCATCTCCCAAGAGTTCTCTCATCTTCCTTATAAACCACGACGGTAAGAGGTATTGGAACTCCATCCTCTCTATTTCGTCCTTGGGCTCTATCCTGTAATCCGCTATCTTGTCGAAGATTTCGAAGTAGAACATCCCCACGTAGGGATGCGTAACCTTTGATAGAAATTCGGCAACTGCCTTCTTTGTCCTCTCCCTATCGAGATGCTTGACGTATTTCCTTTCGAAAACGAGGAACTCTATAGTCGTTCTCAAAGCTGATCTTAGCCAAGGGTCGAGGATGTTTGGATGAACGCCGACAACATCTCTAATTATCTTGTCTATTATTCCGAGCCTTTTCATCATCTTGTAGTAAACGGCGGTTAGGATTCTATCGACGTGAGTTCCCAGTATCTTATACTTCTCGAAAACCAGCCTCTTAGCGTATTGGGTGGGTTTTATTTCGTCAGCTCTCCTCAAGACTTCGGTCAGTATTACGAAGTCCCTCTCCCCAATCCTATACACTCAACGAGTGAAGGAAATCTGCTATAAATAACCTATTCAAAAATTAGAGGGATTGGAGGTTTTCTATTACCGCGTCGGCAAATTCTTTAGTTCCTACCAACTTCCCACCTATCTGTCTGTGCAAGTCGTAAGTGACGATCTTCTGCTGTATCGTCATTTCTACAGCTCTTTTTATGAGTTCACTTCCCTCCTTCCAACCCAAGAATTCGAACATCAACGCACCGGTTAGTATCATCGCAGTTGGGTTTACCTTATTTTTACCGGCATACTTAGGTGCGGAACCGTGAACGGGCTCAAACACACCCATCCCATCTCCTATGTTTGATCCCGGTGCAATTCCCAAACCTCCTACGAGTCCTGCTGCCATGTCGCTCAGGTAGTCTCCGTTTAAGTTGGGTGTAACTATCACGTCGTATTCCGCCGTCCTCGTCAACAACTGCTGGAACATGTTGTCCGCAATTCTATCCTTAACCACAATTTTTCCTTCTGGAATCTCTCCGTTGTATTTCTCCCAAAGCTCCTCCTCGGTGATAACGTAATCTCTGAACTCGCTTAAAGCAACTTCGTATCCCCACTCCCTAAAGGCTCCCTCGGTAAACTTCATTATGTTTCCCTTGTGCACCAAGGTTACGCTCTTTCTGTTGTTTTCTATTGCGTATCTTATGGCCATTCTAACGATCCTCTTCGTAGCAAACTCACTTATAGGCTTTAAACCAATTCCAGAATCTCTCCTAATCTTAACGCCGAACTCCCTCTCAAGGAAGTCTATTACCTTTAAAGCCTCTTCACTACCGGCCTTCCACTCAATCCCAGCGTAAACGTCTTCAGTGGTCTCTCTGAATATGACTAAATTAACGTTCTCTGGATTCTTTAACGGGCTTGGAACACCTTTTAAATAATAAACGGGTCTCACGCAAGCGTATAAGTCCAAAATCTGCCTTATAGCGACGTTTAAACTTCTGTATCCCCCTCCAACTGGAGTTGTCAAAGGTCCCTTTAAAGCCACCCTGTATTCCCTTATGTAGTCCAAAGTTTCCTTAGGTAGATACTCGCCGTATATCTTGTAAGCCTTCTCTCCAGCGTATATTTCGAACCAAACTATTTCCTTCCCTATTTTCTCCGCCGTAGCGTTTAGAACCCTTATGGCGGATGGAGTTACGTCCACTCCAATACCGTCTCCCTCTATGTAGGGTATTATGGGGTTGTCAGGAACTATCAGTTTTCCGTCCCTATACTCTATCTTTTCACCTTCCTCTGGCGGTTTGACCCTCATGGCTTAAGGCCTAAGGGGGTGTTAAAAAATTATATGCTAACGAAATCGGAGAACACGTCTTCGTAAAATCTCTTTATCATCTTCTTGTCCATTTGAAGGTCTTTGTGTTCTAAAACTGACCTTTCAAGCTTTCTCAAGGCGGAGTGCAGTGCATACTCCGCACCCCATCCTTCACCGGTTGCGAAGAAGTTACCCTTGTCGCTCGTGAGCTTCAACCTCACGTATATCAGAGGTAATCCCCTGTAAAACTCTTTGTGTCTCTTCATGTAAACGAACAAGATCGCCTCTTCAAAGAACTCCTTGAACCTCTCGAAGAAGTTCTCCAAGTCCCTGTTTATCCTCTCCATCTCAAACTCGTCCAACTCCACATCCTTAAGTATCACCTGATATGTGAACCTCACCGGGGTTACCTGCCTGAGGTAGTATTCGAGTATGTCCTTCTTTATTACGATCCCCTCTGGAAATCCGTCTCTCGTAATCACGACGCTCGATATGTTGTTCTCTATCATCTTGTCTATTATTTGGGGAATTTTTTCTTCCTTTTCCGCGGTTATCACCGGATAGCTCATTATGCTCTCAACGGCTATCGAAAGACTCTTCTCCTTTTCACCGCTGAAATCTCCTGTCCTCGCCTTCTTACGGGGTGCGAAAATTCTATCTACGATGTCCTTTCCAGTAAGTATTCCGACGACCTTGTAGTTCTCATCTATAACGACAACCCTATCGACTCCCTCCCTCCTCATCGTTGCAAGTGCCTTTGCGACTGTGGCTTTTCTCAGTATTGTTATGACCTCCGGGTTCATCACGTCCTTGGCTTTGACTTCGCCGAGCTCGTTCTTTATTGCATTCAAAAAGTCGTCTATGTATATAACGCCGTATCTTCCGTTCAACTTTACGATCACGAAGGGCGTCGAATCCTCTACAAACCTCCTCGCAACCTTCTCTGGTGTTATTTCGTTTACGTTCAGTATTCCCGTGCGAATTACGAAGTGCTTGACCTTGGTTTCGTGGGGATTTACCATCACGCAACCTCTAATTAAATCCCTCTCCCTTATGACACCTATTATATCTCCGTCCTCCTCGACGAGTATTGCGCTCCTTCCCTCCCACTTCTCAAGCATCGGAACGACCTTGGAAAGCGTTTCGTTTGCGTTTATGACTTCGTAATCTTCTCTGATCAATTCCTTAAGCTTTTCGACATCCATATTCATGAAAATCAACCCTTGCTATTTATACGTTCTCATACCCGACCTAAAGATTTATATAATGGTTGTGTAGAAAAAGTTAATATAAATTTGGGAGGTGATGCGTGTGGAGTTGCCACTCGCCCCAGTTGAGAGGATATTGAAGAAGGCTGGTGCCCAAAGGGTTAGCGAGTCCGCAAAGGTTGAGATGGTTAAAGCGATAGAGGATATGGCCATCAAAATAGCGAAGAGGGCCTACGAGATTGCAAAGAGTGCTGGTAGGAAGACTGTTAGGGAGGAGGACATCAAGGAGGCAGCTCAGGAGATACTGAAGATTTAATTTCTCTTCCCTATTTTTGCGGAAACCCTAAGATCGACCACATACCTGTAAACCCTTGGAGCAAAGCTACCGCATTCTCTAACTTTCAAAACATCAACAATCATACCGTTCTCTTTGAAAAGCTTTTTAACCTTCTCTGGCAGAGTTTTTTCCTCCTCTTCACCGGCAAACGTGTAGTAGTGAACGAAACCTCCCTTCTTTATCTTGTCCCTAACCAAGTAAACGAAGCTCTCCGCCGAGTAGGGGGCGGGCATCAAAATCCTGTCAAAAGTTCCCTCAAGCTTCGGGACAACCTCCCTAACATCCCCCTCGTAAACCTTAACAATATCCTCAACCTTGTTCATCTTGACGTTCCTTCTGAAGTATTCCACCGCCTTGGGATTCAACTCAACCCCCACAACCTCCTTAGGCTTCGCCAACTTCGCTATGACTATGGCGTAAGGCCCCACACCGGCGAACATCACCAAAACCCTCTCCCCCTCTTTAACCATCCTTGCAATTCTCTCCCTCTCGCTCGAAAGCCTTGAGGAGTAATACACTTTCGTGGGATCGACGAGAAAACGACATCCAAACTCCTTTGCAATGGTTTCAGTTTCACCTCCGTGCAAAACCTCATACCTTGCAACTCTGAACTCACCGCTCACTTCACCGACCTTCCTCAAAATGGTTTTGACGTGTTTATGCTTTGACAAGATAGCCTCAACGATCAAATCCTTGATGTGCAGTAACTCGTCTGGTAAATTAATTATCACGACATCTCCAATTATCTCGAAGCTCCTCACAACCCTTTTCAACTCCTCCTCACTCACCCTTCCCCTTAAATACTCCTTCAAGCTCACGTTGAAAGTTCGGCACGTTTATATTAATCGATCGCACATCCCAGAACATGATCAAGATAGACGGAAGTTACGGAGAAGGTGGGGGACAGATTTTAAGAACTGCAATTGCACTCTCATGCGTAACTCAAGAGCCAGTTGAGATATTTAACATACGTGCGAACAGACCCAAACCGGGTTTGGCGATGCAACACCTCAAGGGAATTGAATCCGCAAAGATGATAACGAACGCTGATGTTGAGGGATTGAAGTTGGGCTCTACGAGGGTCGTTTTCAAGCCGAAAAGCTTGAGGGGTGGTGAATTTAAGATAGACATAGGAACTGCGGGTAGCGTTACCCTAATTCTGCAAACTATTTTACTGCCCTCACTCTACGCTGAAAGAGAAAGCAGGTTTGAGATAAGGGGAGGAACTGATGTGAAGTGGTCTCCGAGCGTTGACTACGTCAGGTTCGTTACATTCGAAGCTTTGAAGGACTTGAACGCCCGTGTGGATTTGAGTTTGATTGCGAGGGGATATTATCCTGAAGGTGGAGGTAAGATAGTCGTTGATGTTGAGCCGTCGAAACTTGAGGGTAGGGAGTTTAGAGAGTTGAAATGCGACGTGATTAAAGGTATAAGTCACTGTCAAAACCTTCCAAGTCACGTGGCGGAGAGGCAAAGGAAATCTGCTAAGGAGATTTTAGAGAGCAAGGGATACAAGGTTGACATAGATGTGGAGGTTAGAAAGGGGATTTCAACCGGCTCTGGCATAACCCTCTGGTGCGGTTACAAGGGTAGCGTTTCTCTGGGGGAAAAGGGTAAGAGAGCTGAAATAGTGGGTAGGGAGTGTGCTGAGGGGCTTTTAAAAGAGTTGGAGAGGGATGGGACTTTTGATAAACATTTGGCTGATCAGGTAATGCCCTTTTCAGCGGTAGCTAAGGGGAAAACCGTCTATACGACAACCGAAGTTACGAAGCATCAGATAAGCAACGCCTACGTGATAAACAAGTTCTTCGACAACGTGAGGATTGAGGGTAACAGAATCGAGATAGACGGTGTAGGACTATGAGGGCTTTGATTTCGGTAAGCGACAAAGATGGTCTGGATAAATTTGCAAGAGCTTTAAAGGACTTGGGATTTGAGATATACGCCACGAACGGAACAGCAAGGTTTTTGGAGGAAAGGGGAATTGAAGTCAAGAGATTGTCCGAGATAACGGGATTGAAGGAGAGCGAAAATTTAAAAACCTTACATCCAGAGGTCTTTAGAAGAATTTTCGACAAGTTTTTTGACTTGATGGTCGTGAACCTATACGAGGACAGAATAGACGTCGGAGGAGTTGCATTGATCAGGGCTGGTGTTAAAGCGAACGTCTTGGTAGTTTGTAGAAAAGAGGACTACGATTTCGTTTTAAATGCCATAAAGCACGGGAGGGACGTTAAAAAGATTTTGCACGTTAAAGCTTTGGAGTATTTGATCGAAAACGACAGAAGAATTCTCGAAATGTTAAAGTATTAATTCCTTCTCTTCCTCTTTAAAAGTGAGGGTAGATGGATTGCGTATTTACCCTCCTCACCGAGTGCTATTATCAATCCGTCCTTCTTGAATGCGTTCTCGAGGTTTATCTCGTAGCATCCCGGGGATAGAATTCTAACGATTTCAATTCTTTCTCCTTCCTCCCTCTTCCTCTTTTCTCTTGGAACGTATTCGAACTTGTTGTTCCCGCACTCGCACCCGTTCAAAATCCTCATGTCCCCATCTTCATAGATTTTTCCGCATCTCGTGCATCGGTGTGGCATCTCTACCCCCTTATTAGTGCTTCTATAATATCCTCCCTCTTTTCAAGCGTCTTCAACCTGTTTGCTGGCCCTATAACCATCAACCTTCCACCCTTCTTGCCGAGAAGTTTTCCGAAGAGGCTTGAAGTTTTTTGCGGATAGCTTTCAACCTCTATACCCACGAAGTTCTCGTGATCTATTTCCAACATGGTCATCTCTATCAACTTCGCCTCCTCCTCTGGCGTTAAACCAGATTCGAGAACGACTATCTTACCGGACTTGACCTCATCCAAGATCATCCTAAGCTTTTCCATCGTGCTCATCTTTTCCAGCCTCTCCTTAGATATGAGATTCAGTTTAACCTCCATAACGATCACCCGAACTTCTCGGCTAAAACCCTATAGAACGTGTCCATGTTCAAACCCTTCAGGGCGGAAATGGGAACGACGGTGTGTTGGGGAAAAGCGGATTTTATCCTCGCTGGAGATGCGTTTGGGAGATCTATCTTGTTAGCAACTATTATCAGTGGCAACTTTCTCGCCTCTATGTTCCCCACTATCGTTATGTTAACCTGAGTGAACGGATCTTCGGTAGAGTCCATAACCAGTATCACTCCATCCAAATCGTCCAACCACTTTATAGCCTCTATGACACCTTCCGTAGCCTCCTTAGCCCTTCTTTTGGCCTCTTCCTCACTCAAACCGTATCTCAAGAATTCGTGAAAGTCTATCTTGGTTGCCAAACCGGGCGTGTCAACGATATCGATCGTAATCGTTTTTCCGTTCGCCTCTATCTTTACCCCCTCCCTGAGCTTTGCCCTCCTCGTTTCGTGCGGAACTTCACTTACAGAACCCATGACGTCCCCGACCCAATCCAAAAGAATTCTATTGGCCAAAGTCGTCTTTCCAGCGTTCGGAGGTCCGTATATACCTATTCTAAGTTTGTTTTTCCTTCTGAACAGCTTGAACAGTGAGCTGAAACTCCTTTTAATTTTAAGCACTATGCTCATGCAAACACCTCAAACCTATGAACGTTGAAAAGTTAAAAACCTTACTTCATCTAAAGAAAGTTGTATATATCGAGAGACAATTCCGATCTTAATGAGGAGAGTTAAACTCGTCAACGATGTTGTTGATCTCGTTCCTATACTGCACATGTTCTCCACAACGACCTACAAGAACGTTTACAGTGCCCTACTGGACAACTGGTATACTCTCAACGAGCTTAGGGAGATGTTTGGGGAGGGTGTTGAGGAGGCTTTAAAAATTCTTAAAAGTGCTGGAATGCTTGAGACAAGATGGAGGATGCCTAAAGACCCAGCTGGAAAACCTGAAAAGGAATACCACGTCAACTACACCCACATAAACGCAAGCTTCTACCTCTCCCTTATAGAGCTCAACAAGGTTTTAGAAGTAATCTTCATGCCCGAAGACGAGTTCGAGGAGTTGGTTAAAAAGGTGATTGACGAGATAAAAGCTGGTAGGACGAGCGTTCAATACATAAGCAAGGACCTGAACATCGAACCCATAGTCGTTAGGGCCATCGCAAAGAGGTCTCTGAAGTTGAACCTCAAGGGAAACATAGTTGAGATTGCAAAGGAGGAGGAGATTTGAGCGTTAAAGAGATACTCGATAAACTCAAGTGGCATCCAGACTACGACTTCGACAAGGTTACCGTGAAATACGTAGATAGACCGAAGGGTTTTTCGGAGATCAGAGGTTACGAGATAGAGAAGGTGAGTTTCAAGTTCATAGAGCTTAAGTCCGGGACCATGATACCTACCCACAGGGTCGTTGAGATTAGATACGGAGACAAAATCGTTTGGAGGAAGAAGCATGCTGAGGAGCAGGTTTAAGAGGGGGATGGACGAACTGGCTTTAAAGCTTACCACTTCGATAGATCACGATAGAAACATATTCTACTACGACATCCTCGTTGACATTGCCCACGTTCTGGGTTTGATGAGAAGGGGATACGTAAGTAGGGAGGAGTGCAGGGAGATTGTTAAAGCTCTTCTCGAGGTTAGGGAGAGGGGATACGACTTCAAGGGTTACGAGGACGTTCATGAAGCTATCGAGAGCGAGGTTACGAAGATAACTCCCCACGGAAAGAAGATGCACACCGCAAGGAGTAGGAACGATGAAGTTGCCACTTGTTTGAGGATGTTCTCAAGGGACAAGCTTTTGTCCATAGCCCAAGCGGTTTTGGAGCTTAGATCGGTTTTGATAGAGAAGGCTGAAGAGTATATCGACGTCTTAATGCCCGGTTTCACACACCTACAATACGCACAACCGACCCGTTTGTCCCACCATCTGTTGGCCTATCACGACATGCTCAAGAGGGATTTCGATAGGATCATTTCAGCTTTCGAAAGGGTTAACAAATCTCCATTGGGGGCTTGTGCCTTTGCTGGGACGTCTTTTGATATCGACAGAAACTACACCGCAAGGCTTTTGGGATTCGACGGTGTAATCGAAAATTCAGCGGATGCGGTATCGAGCAGAGACTTTCTCATAGAATCGATATTCGTTTCAACATCCCTGATGCTAACTTTAAGCAGGATTGCTGAGGAGATAGTTCTATGGTCTTCGGAGTTCGACTTCGTAGATTTGCCGGAGGAGTTCGCCTCAACTTCATCCATAATGCCCCAGAAGAAGAATCCGGACGTAGCTGAAATTGTGAGGGCCAAGGCTGGAAAGCTGATAGGACACTTGACGTCTGCAATGACCATCTACAAGGCCCTACCTCTAACCTACAACAGGGACTTTCAGGAGATGAACGACGTCATGTATAGGGCTTTGAGCGAAACAGAACTATCTACGCTCGTTATGGCGAAGATGCTCTCCTCTTTGAATTTTAAGGTTGAAGTCATGGAGTCCAAATCCGACAGGGGTTTTGCGATAGCGAGCGAGATAGCGGACAGGCTTGCTAAGAAGGGGGTTCCCTTTAGAGATGCACACAGGATAGTTGGTAGGGCGATTGCTGAAGGCGATTTAAAGAGAATTAAGGAGATTACAAGGGAGATGGGTTACGATGTCGAAGTCGATTTAAACGTTGACGTTAGGGAAGTTGTAGAGTGTAGAGCCTCTTTGGGTGGAACTTCAAAAGCTGAGGTTTTGAGGATGGTGGAGGATAGGAGGAAGGTTATGGAGGAAGATGCAAAGACCTTAAACGAAAAGATAGATAGGGTTTGCAAAGCTCTGGAGAGCCTTTACGAGGAAGTCGAATCTTTGCTAAAAGGTTAAATTGATCGAATCAACTTGGGTTATGCAGGGTAAGAGGGTGAGGATAAGGGCCAAGGGGAGAATTTTTGAGGGAATAGTCATGCCGTCCTTTACGGACTGCCTCGTTCTAAAGCTTGACAACGGTTACAACGTGGGTTTTAAGGATTACGAAGTCTTGGAGGTCTTGGAGGAAAAGCCAATTGAATTTCCGAAGCCAAAGCTTGAGAAGAGAGAGGATTTGCCGAATGTAATGATAATTTCAACAGGAGGAACGATTGCGAGCAAAGTCGATTACAGAACTGGAGCGGTGACGAGTCAGTTTACTGCTGAGGAGATAGTTGGCGACGTTCCAGAGCTTGCAAAAGTCTGTAACGTGGATGCTAAACTTCTATACAACATCCTAAGCGAAAACATGAAGCCTAAGAACTGGATAGAGTTGGCGAGGGAGGTTTACAAAGCGGTAAAGGACGGCTACGAGGGTGTTATAGTAACGCACGGAACGGACACCATGCATTACACGGCATCAGCTCTCGCCTTCATGCTCTCGACACCGGTTCCAGTCGTCTTCACTGGAGCACAGCGTAGCAGTGATAGGCCTTCGAGCGATTCCGCTATGAACGTTTTCTGTTCAGCGGTTACAGCAACATCGGATTTGGGTGAGGTTGTCGTTGTTATGCACGGAACTACAAGCGACGACTACTGTCTGATACACAGAGGCGTTAAGGTTAGGAAGTGTCACACGTCGAGGAGAGACGCTTTCAGGACGATAAACTACAAACCCCTCGGTAAGGTTCACTATCCGAGCGGTGAGGTGGAACTCGTAGACGAGAGGTTCAAGAGAGGTGAGAGGGAGCTTGAGCTTAGGGATAGACTTGAGGAGAGGTGTGCGTTGATAAAGTTCTATCCCGGGATGAGTCCAGAAATACTCGAGTTCTACTACGAAAAGGGATACAGGGGATTCGTGCTGGAAGGAACGGGATTGGGACACGTTTCGACGGATTGGATTGACACGATAAGGAGGATTTCAGACGACTGCCTGATCGTCATGACCTCCCAGTGCCTTTGGGGGAGGATATGTTGCAGGGTTTACGACACCGGAAGGTATCTTCTTAAAGCGGGGGTTGTAGAGGGGGAGGACATGTTGCCAGAGGTAGCTTTGGTTAAGGTGATGTGGCTACTCGGAAACTACGATTTGGAAACTGCAAAGAGGCTGGTTAGGGTAAATTTGGTTGGAGAGATTACACAATCGACGAGATACGACTTCACCTAACCTTTTTGAACTTAAGCTTGACTACGTCTCCCTCTGGAAAGACGTCTTCAAGCATAAGCTTGTAATCCTTTCCGTTTTCGTAAACCTTGGCGAGTATGTGGATGAAGGGGCAGATGTAGGGTTTTATGTTTTCCTCCGTTACTTTCTTAAGGAAATCTACGAGCGTAGGTTTTACGACGACGAAAGATACTTCCATTTCATCTTCTTGTATCTCCAAATCCTCAGAAAGGCCGAGAACTTTGACGAACAACTCTTTTACTTCATCATCGCTCATGTTTTCGTGCAAAATGCCTTTTTCCCTCAAAAATTCCAGCATAGCCTTCGATGTAACCCTGCTAAGAACCATGCCACCGCTACCCATGACCTCCCCAATTCCCTTGTTGATACCGTAGTATAGGGCGGATACGAAAAGTGGGTTTACGCTTTTCATACCTTCAAGTGTCGAACCGCTTTTATAAAACTTCGGTTTCAATTTCGAACAAAAATAATTCAAAATGATGAATTAAAATTTTTAAATTGTTGAATGTATCCAAATCATGGATGTGCTCGGTTTGATTGGAGTAGGTTTGGGTATAGTTGCACTGCTGTTCTTGCTTTCGGGCATTAGGATAGTTAAGGAATACGAGAGGGGTGTGATATTCAGATTGGGTAGGCTTGTGGGAGCGAGGGGTCCGGGAATTTTCTACGTCATCCCCATAGTCGAGTCCATGGTTGTCGTTGATTTGAGGACCGTAACCTACGACGTTCCGACTCAAGAGGTCGTTACCAAGGATAACGTTACCGTGAGGGTCAATGCTGTCGTTTATTACAGAGTGGTCGATCCCGAAAAGGCAGTGACAGAGGTTATGGATTACAGATTCGCCACAGCTCAGATAGCTCAAACCACGTTGAGGAGCGTGATCGGTCAGACTGAATTGGACGAACTTCTATCCGAGAGGGAGAAGATAAACGTGAAGTTACAGCAGATAATCGACGAGGCAACAAACCCGTGGGGTATCAAGGTTACCGCTGTTGAGATAAAGGACGTAGAACTGCCGGAGGAGATGAGGAGAATTATGGCAATGCAGGCTGAAGCGGAAAGGGAGAGGAGGGCGAAGATAATCAGAGCGGATGGGGAGCTTCAAGCTTCGAAGAAGTTGCTCGAAGCTTCTAAGGTTTTGGAACAGAGCAAGGTTGCGATGATGCTCAGAATTCTGCAAACTCTGAACGAAGTTGCGTCCGAACAGGCCAACACGATAGTGTTCCCGCTTCCGATCGAAATCCTGGAATACTTTAAGAGAAGAGATTGAATTTATATCTCTCCAAAAATCCTCTCAATCAACCACTTCGAATCGAACTTGACCAAATCGTCGTAACCTTGTCCAGTTCCCAAAAACAGAACGGGCTTACCCGTTACGTAGCTTATAGATATCGCGGTTCCACCCTTAGGGTCTGCATCTATCTTGGTCAAAATCGTTCCGTCAATTCCTACCGCTTCGTTAAACATCCTCGCCCTTTCAACCGCATCGTTTCCCGCTATGCTCTCGTCAACGAATATCGTTAAATCGGGTTTGGTAACCCTCTTTATCTTCGCAAGCTGATCTATCAAGTTCTTCTTCGTGTGCATCCTTCCAGCCGTGTCTGCTAAAACCACATCTATCCCCTTGCTCTCAGCGTGCTTTATCGCATCGTAAATGACCGCACAGGGATCCGCACCTTGCCTGTGTTTTATAACCTTAACTCCCAAACGCCTGCCGTGCTCTTCCAACTGCTCTATGGCACCAGCCCTAAATGTATCGCCAGCAGCCAAAACCACCGAATAACCGAAATCCATCAACCTCTTAGCCACCTTGGCTATCGTAGTGGTTTTTCCGGTTCCGTTGACTCCGACGAAGACTACGTTTAGAGGTCTCTTCTCCTTCAACCTGCTTTCAACGAACTCGTCGAAGTCGAAACGGTTTCTGTCAAGTATGTCCAAAATGACGAGCTTCAACTCGTTTATGACTATATCCGAAAGCCTTTCACCTATCTTCCTCCTCCTACCAACCAACCTCTCCTTCAACCGCCTCGAAATTTCTTCAACGACCTCCAAAGCGACATCGCTCTCAAGAAGTATAATCTCCAAATCCTCCAGAATATCGTCTACGCTCTTCTCGTCGATTACGATCTCTCTCTCTTTAATCAGAGTCACTATCTTGTCCTTGAATCCTACCTTCTTGGGTTTCTCCTCTTTTTCACTTTCCTTAACTTCAACCCTCCTCTGCTCTACCTTCTCTTCCTTTTTAACAACTTCTTTAGCTTCGGCTACCTCCTCTTTAACCTCCCTCTTAAACTTCTCATCTATCTTCTTTTTAAAAGCCGAAAGCTTCTCCTTGAGGGATTTAAACATCACTTCTCCTCCTTCTTTGCTTCTTTCAAGAGTTCCTCCTGAATTTGCCTTGCCCTTTCTACGATCTGCTGTAAAGCTTGCTCAAGAGTTGTGACGTTCTGCTGAATTGTCTCCCTCTTCTTCTTGAGGAGATCTATGGCCTCTTTTACCTCCTTTTCAACAACCACACCAGCCCCAACATCGACGAGCATTTTTTTAGCGTTTTTAACGTCAACGTAGGCGAAAACGCCACCGCCCAAGTTCATCAAAGCTTCGACACCCTCATCCAAAGAGTCGAAGTATTCCAAACTCTCGATCGTTTTCTCGAGCTGAGAATCGACTATCTCAAGCTCGAAAATCTTCCTCTGAATGGCCTCAGCTTCGCTTTGAAGCTGTTGAAGCATGATAACTCTCTCATCAACTTTCTCCTTCTCCAAAACTACCACCTCAAATAGCCCTAATCGACTTGACCTTTATCAAGTTTCTCTTAACCTTGTGGTTGCTACCCAATAGGGAGTAAACCTTCTCGAGTGCAAACCTCTCGTTGTGAGCTTCAACGACCTTCCTAAACTTCTGCCAAACCATTCCGTTCCTAAACACACCCTCAACCTCGAACCTCATAACATCACCTCCCTAAGGGAAGAGGGCCTCCTCTATCAAACCCAACTCGAACCCAGTCGTGTCTTTTCCTGCCACGTATCCCTTCGAGTTTGCAACCAATCCCGTTCCAACAAGTTCGACTCCGAAGTTAACCGTTCCCGTTCCAACGTCAACTTTCATAACATCCTCGACCTTCCTTATCTCCCACTCGCTTGCGTTTGGATTTAAAAGACCTCCCCTGTTAGTTACGACTGCGGACATTCCAACGGTTTTAACTCCCCCTATTGTTCCCCTTGCGGTTTCAACATCCAAGAAGTCCCTTACGGATTCCTCTATGTTCTCATCGACCTCTGGATGGATTATAGCACCTCTGTCGTTCAAGCAAACAACGTTACCCAAGCATGTCACGTTAGACTCAACGGTCTTCACTTCCGCTATCTTCTCTATTCTTTCGAGTTCCCTTCTGGAAATCTGAGAATTTACGAGGACACCTTTCGAATTTGCACACACCAAAGCTCCGACCAACTCCGAACCCATTACGGTCGTGACGACAACATCTACATCCAACTCCTCCTTCAAGCTCCCCACTACCCCTCTTTCGTTCACTCCAACTATTGCAAACTCTTCTGTAGCCCTCACGTATAGTCCTATTAGGGGAACACCCTTGATTGCGAGTAGTTTCGGCATGTCACTCCTTCTTTTCCTCTCCGGTGTAGAGTTCAGCCTCTACTATTCCGTCGTCGAACTTCACCGCCCTTATCCTTATCTTCGAAGGTGGCTTTTGTATCCCCCTCTCCCAAACCTTCAGGTTTATGCTCGGATCTATCTTAACCTTATCCTCATCGACCTTCATGTGTCTGCTGAGGAATCTCCTTATGTATCTCATGGCCTTTACCGCTCTAAGCCATCTCGGATACCTCTTGAGCTTGTGCTTCAGCCTTATCGAATATATCCTCTCAACCTCCACCTTCGCCATGGTCTCACACCTTCAACTTCTTATGCCTCCAATTCCTCTGCTTCGGACTCCTCGTAAACCTCCTGTTCGTCTTCAATATGACCCAGAGTGGAGGTCTCCTGTTTGCTTTTAAAAACTTCGCCAACCTCCTTTTAACCCCCACCGTCTTCTTCCCCATATCCATCACTTCCTTACGATTCTCGTCTCCCTTTTCCTTGAGGCTATCTGCCTTAATATAGATTTCAAAACATCGTCGCTTATCTTCTGCTTAATTCTACCGCTTTGAGCCAATAAAATCAACTGATTTTCAACCGCTTCAGCAATATCTGGATGAGCGAGCTTGAGCCTCGCCAACCTTTCCCTCGCCTCTGGCTCAAGTATCTGCCTTAGAATTGCCTTCTTCTGCATCTCTATCTGCTGTTTCATCTGTTCCCTCTGCATCTCCTCCTCTTTCATTCTCTGAAGTTCCATCAGCTTTCTCCTTCTGATCTCCTCAAGCTCCCTCTCGTCCATAAAATCACCTCAATACTTCGCCAACTCTGGAATCTGCTGAACGAGTTCCCTCTTAATTTCGGTTGCGATTTTATCCAAGAACGACCTTCCCTTCGGCGTTACCACTCTACCTTCCTTTGTCTTAGTAACGAACCCCGCCTTTTCGAGCTGTTGCAGAGCCTTCCTTATTATAGAACCGCTTCCCTTTCTGAACTTCTCAGGTTTAACACCTCTGTTCTTCCTCCCACCGTAAGCGGTTCTCAACCTTTCTATTCCCACAGGTCCGTTTATGTAGACCTTTCTGAATATCGAAGCAACCCTTATCCACCACCAATCTTCCTGCTCTGGAGCCCTCTCTTTATGAACTCCTGTTTTGACGAACTTCGCCCACTCCGGTGGTGTGAACTCCGGCATCTCCTTCAGCCTTTCGGCAACCCTCTGAATAAGCATATCCGCTGGGACGTCATACACAGTCGCCATAACCTCACCTCTCGAAAGTTAAAACAAATCCTCTAACGTCCACGAGCCTACCCTTAACGTGCTTTGCAATCTCCTTAGCCAACTCCCTCCTATCTCTACCCTTCATCGTGATTACCCTGAAGTTTCTGAGCATCCTCACCTTAACCTTTCCGTGCTTTTCGAGTGCCTGATTTATCTCCTTAATCACACCTTCGTTTATTCCCCTCTTACCAACGTTTATCGTGATCATGAAGCTTAAGTTCTTGGGCTTGTTAAAAAATTTTGTCATGAAACCTCTTCACCCAGTAAACATTTCTGGTAAATTTGACCAGCGATAGAGCACATTTGAGTAGGGCTACTATGACAATGGTCCTTCCTTGAATTGGATTTAGCAGTCCAACGATTATAGCCAAGGCAAAGAGATACGTAGCCACTACAAACAACCTTGTCGGACCTGTTACGTCTATAGGTTCGATCAAGTTATTTTGAACATCTTTATATATTTTCGCTAATTTTACAGTATAGAGGGAGATCGGTAAGTATAAAAGCACAGCACCGTTCGTTGCGCTGTTGAGTATGTTTATAGGAACGTTGTTGCAAAGGTAATCGGAGAAAGGTAGTATTGCCATCGTTCCCAATATCAGCGGTATCATTCGACAGGAACGGTTGTCTCCCAAACTCAACCCAGTTTTAGCTAAAATAATGAGCAGACCTACATTGTATATGTAAAGTATGAACGCCATTGTAAGTGTGAGGATAGCTTTAACGTAAAATGGTGCAGGTATTATACCGGGCAACAATCTGCAACCGAAAAATATCTTTAATTAGTATTATCATAGTGACAATCAAGACGAGTATGAACGATCCGATACGATTCGATAGAGCGTATTTTGCATCTTCCTTGGTTGTAAGCAGATAGTTCACGAAAGCGATAGGTAATGTAGCTATGGATAATGTAGATACAAGCAGGGTAACAGCGTGCTCTAAGCTCATTATTCAATCCCTCTGAATGACAGTTCTTTATATAATTTACGCTACGAATCAAAAGTTTATAGAGCTACCAACTCCCACTATTCTACACTTCCCTCCAAGCTTGGACTTCAGAATGAACTCGTTTTTTAATCCTGTGCAGTGGCACGGAGCTATAAGATCGATCTTTCTCTCAAGCCATTCAATCGTTTCAATAATCTCCCTTTCGCCCATCGAAACAAGGTGGGTTCCTCCCACAACCAATTTAACCTCGTCACCCACAACCTCTTCGGCATACTCTATCGTGTTCCTCAAACCAGCGTGACAACAGCCGAGTATCAAGGCCAAACCCCTCTCGGTTTTTAAAACCAAGCTCTGATCGTCCCTAATCTCATCCCTCTCCTTAACTCCGTTTCTAACTATATACGAATCGGATAACAGGGCTGGCTTGTGCTTCCTTGGAACGTATCCCAAGGCTATCACTCCCTTGCAAACCTCAACGGGATCCTCGTGCTCAATCACCTCCGCGTAATATTCTATCCGCTCCCTTCGAAACGGAATTCCCACGTATTCGCCCTTGTAAAATCTCGGCAGAAACGCATCTGGATGTGCGTAAACCTTCAAGTCGAAAGCTCTAACGAATTTCAAAATACCTCCAGTGTGATCGTAGTGGCCGTGACTCAAAACGATCTTCTCTGGCTTTTTCTCTTTCAAAATCAGCATATTTTCAAACGCCACACCCGTTTGCCCCGTATCGAACAGAATTGTCTCTTTACCCTTTATCAACGCTGAAAAACCCCATTCCGCTTTCAAACCCTGAGGTCTCAAATTGACAACCTTGTTGTCCGACAGGATCACCACATCCATATCTCGGGTTTTCCCTCGCTTATTAAACTGTCGGACAAATCTAAAAATCGCCTGCCACATTTTAAGCTTATGCGTGTCACACTCCTCGGAACTGGTGATTCGACGGGAACGCCGATAATCGGTTGCCACTGCAAGACGTGTGAAGATGCGAGGAGGAAGGGATGGGAGAGGAAGAGGTTCTCGGTGATGATCCAGAACGAAGGTAAAACTTTGCTCATAGACACATCACCTGACATGAGGAGACAGCTCTTGGATTGCAACGTAGATAGGGTAGATGCGGTAATATGGACCCACTGTCACTTCGATCATTTCGGAGGATTCGGAAACTTCTACAGAGTTCAGAGCGACGTCAAGGTTTACACAACACCAAAAATTCACGAAGACATCGGAAAGTTCATGAGCTTTATGGAGTATAGGCCAATAGAGGTCGAATGCTACGAACCGTTTGAGATAGTTGGTCTCAAGGTGACGTTGTTTGATGTGAATCATCCCCCAGTTGATGCGGTCGGTGTCAAGGTGGAGTGGGACGGATACAAGGTCGTGATAAGCGGAGACACGAATGCGGACATTCCCAAAAGGAGTTTGGAAGAGATGGAAGAGCCTGACTTGTTTATAGTCGAAGCTTTGGCTCCAAGAGGTAGGTTTAAGAAGCACATGAACGCTGAAGAGGCCTTATCTTTGGCGAAGAAGTTGAGGGCAAGGAAAACAATCTTAACACACGTCGGACACTTCTTCCCTCCTCACGAAGTAGCGGTAAAGAGATGGCCGATAGGACACGACTACCAAACGTTCGAGTTTAAGGAGGTCAAGCTGACAAAGTTTTTTGAACGATAGACTACGTGCGTCATGGACGTAGCTATGAAAATTATGAATAAAGCTATAGAACTCGCCGACCCATACAAGGCTGTTCTTAAATCTGTTGAGGTTAACGAAGATGTTGTGATCTGCGGAAAGGTGTTTAAGGCGAATAGGGTTTACGTCGTGGGTTTCGGCAAAGCTGTCTGTCCCATGGCAAAAGCGATAGAAGATTTGATGCTCGACAGGATAGTTGATGGAGTTGTTGTGACCAAATACGGCTACTCTTTACCTTTGAGGAAGATAGAGGTCTTGGAAGGTGGACATCCAATTCCAGACGAGAACTCCCTAAAGTCCGCCCTAAAAATAGTCGAAATTGCAAAAAAAGTTGGAGAAGACGATCTACTGATAGTCTTGATATCAGGT
>Ga0256831_1000606_pt1 | contig 18650 bp, 14 predicted proteins | sample 132544metaG_FD_189087 | JGI IMG/M metagenome (GOLD analysis project Ga0256831, IMG submission 189087) | Hydrothermal vent microbial communities from Lau Basin, Pacific Ocean - 132-544 | ecosystem: Environmental > Aquatic > Marine > Hydrothermal vents | place: Pacific Ocean: Lau Basin | collected... | reverse complement strand
TCGAAAACCTTGTAACAATCCTTTTCAGCAATCAAAAATATAATACAAAATTCGATAAAACAATTTTTGAACCGAAGTATCCAAAAGATTACGATCTTATACTTGAGTAGTCAGGTAATGCGCCACGGCCTCTTCGTCGTTGGTTCTCTCAAGAACAACATCGGCATGCTTTTTTGCCTCTTCATGGGCGTTTTGAACCGCTAGCGCTTTTCCAGCTTTTTTGAACATTCCAATATCGTTGAGACTGTCTCCAAAGACTTGCAGTTGCTCTTTCGAAGCACAAAGATACTCCAAAACATCTTCAAGAGCATGCGATTTGTCACCGTACGGATGCAAAACGGTCAAAAACCAACAGTCAAAGTAGACATCTTTTGAGTTTTTGATCTCTATGGAATCTCCAAAAACATCTTTCAATTCTTTTTGAAGTGCCTGCATCTCCTCTTTGGTGCCCATATAGACGATTTTGAGATTCTTCTGCAGCGGTTCCATCTTCTCTTTCGCCCGCAGTCTGCTGTCGTTTTCGTAAGAGCGTACAAGCTGCTGTTGAAAAGCGTTGAGCCTGGCTGGATACAAAAAACGCTCATCGACAATCTTACCCTCATATCCTACGATAAACGGCTCGATTCCAAAAGAGTCTTTCGCTCTATGAATGATCTCTTCGGAAATCTTTTTATCCAAAGCGTGCACGCGGATGGTTTTTTTATCCGCTGTGGCAACCATTGCACCATCGAGAAGTATCAGCGGTATGTCGAGTCGTAGTCCATCCAAAAACTCAAGACTTTTTTTCAGACTTCTCGCTGTGGCAATACCAAGAGGAACACCTTTTTTTGCACGGTCATTCCATACCTCTTTACTAAACTCTCCTACGGAAAGATCGCTTTTGAGAAAAGTTTTGTCCAAATCCGTTATAAAGATATCACTCATTTCTCGATAACCGGCAGCTCGTTTTCGAAGTAGATACTTTGAGAAGGAAATGCGAAATCACTACCGTTTCTCTGCACTATTTCGATAATTTTGAGATTTATATCTTCACGAATTTTGAGGTACTCCTCCCATACCGCTGTTTTTGTAAAAAGATAGAAAAAAAGATCCAGACTACTTGCGCCAAACTCGTCGAAATAGACAAAAAGTGGTTCTTTGTGAATGTGTGGATGATTTTGCAGCATCTCTCTTATTTCCTTAAGGATTTTCTGCATAGTCTGAGTCGATGTACCGTAGGTTAGTCCTATACGCATCTTGATGCGACGTCTGTCCCGTCTTGAGAAGTTATCGACTGCAGAGTTGGCTATCGTAGCGTTTGGCACAACGATAAGACGTTTGTCAAACGCTCGTATCTTGGTAGTACGCATCCCGATGTCTTCGACTATTCCTTCGACAGAGCCTACTTTGATCCAGTCACCTATTTTAAAGATGTTGTCAGTGAGGATGGCAAATCCTCCAAAGAGATTTGCTGCCGTGTCTTTGGCTGCAAGAGCGAACGCCAAGCCTCCCAGACCTAGTGAAGCAATAAACGCACTGACATTGATCCCAAATGTCTGCAGCACTGCGACTAACCCAAGAGCCAAAACGAACACTTTGAGAGCTTTGACGAAAAAAATACCGATTTCATGCGAAACACGTTTGCCAAAAAGAGAGAGAATGTCTTTTTCAAAAACACGGACAAGATTGAAAAGTATCCAGAAAAACAGCAGTGTGAAAACACCTTTGAGAAAAACGTTCAGGTGTTTCTGCATATGGACACTCATTGCCGCGAAATAGACTCCAAGCACCACAAACGTAAAGTTGAGTGGTCCTATCAGCGCTTTGAATATCTTGTCATCCAGTTCCGTTTTCGTTTTGCCTACAAAGAGTTCCGCACTTTTGATGATGCTGAGACTAAAAAGCTTTCTTGCTATGAGAAAAAAGAAAAAAATGCCAAAAGCGATGGCAAATTTATATAACGGCGTATTCAAAACCGTATAGTTCATTATCTCCATAAGCTCTTTCGTATAATCCATCTATATTCCTCTGGTAATCTATCATTGAAAAGCCGAATTATATCATAAGAGCCCTCTTGAAATCACTTGGAGTTGACGAAAATATAGGTTATGTCGTCATCTTGCTGCATCACTCTCTTGGCTCTTCGCTCTTCAAGCTCTCCGCTACTGTCGGACTCGAAAAAATCTTGAGGCAGATAGTTGCCGTACCTGTCGTTTTCTCCTATGCCGTTTTCATTTAAACCGTCGCTGTAAATGAGTATTTTTTGCATATCGGATATAACCAGCTCCGAAGTTTCGAACGTCTGAGTATATTTTGCCATAGGGGGATTGTTCGAGCGAATCTTTTCAACTTTGGTGCTCCCCTCTCTCACATACAAAATCGGAGGCATCGAGAACATGACGTACTCCAAACTCTTTCTTCTTCCGTCAAAATGAAGAAAGTTACAGCTTGCAACTTCATCATCGAGCAGGTTCGGTACCAAAAAAGTCAGCAGTTCTTCTACAAGAGCGTGAAATGAAAAACGATTTTGAGAAACTGCTTTGTCGATATGATAATTGACAAACGCGGTGCCAAGCATCGCGGTGACGGAAGCGGAGATCCCTTTTCCCATGCCGTCAATCAAAAAAACGACGTACTCATCATCGGAAATCTCACGTATGCTGTAGCTGTCCCCGCACAGGATATCTTTGGGTTTGAACACCACTTCGCAAAAATAGTCTAGACATTTTGCATTTTTTTTCTCGCTCAAATCGTTTCTGATAATGGCATTCTCTTTTTTATATGTGAGCTTCTCTTGATAAAGATTGTAAAAGAGCTTCTCTTCCTGACACTTCATAAAAAGCCTGTCGGCGACAACGGACTTTGCAACAAACTCCAGAGTAGAAAAAATGGAGTTAGCCGAAACCGGTTTATATATAAAACCGTTTACTCCGAGATTGAGAGCTTTGGTGAGAATATCAAGAGTCTCAAGCTCCGTTATCATTATTGTCGGCACATGAGGATCGATTGTACGTATCTTCTCTATCATATCCAAACCGCTCAAGATCGGCATGGAATGTTCTGTCAAAATTATGTCCACATCTCTCTTTTGAAAGATTTCCAATCCTTCCTCACCGTTTTTTGCGATATGGACCTCTTTAAACAGCAAAGAAAAAAGAGTCTTGTATATGTTTCTTATATCCGCTTCGTCATCGACACAGAGTATCGAAAGTGTTTTATATATTTCAAGCTTTTTATACATCAATCCTCCACCCTACTAAACTCTGCTAAGGAAAAGAACACTGTTTCCTTTTGAATTGTAGTAGATCCCCATCGAGTTGTTTTTTGATACAAAGACACCTCTGCCATTGAATTTTTTTACATTTCTGAATATGCCGCTCAATATACCCGTATCGAATCCTTTGCCCTCATCCTCTATCTGTGTGACAAAATATTGGGATGTTTTCGTCGTTATTTTATATATTCTGACAATTATCTTTTTATCGCACTGTTTTTCAAGAGTCAGGAGCCTTTCAAAATAGAGATCATTTTGTAGAAGTTCATGTTTCTCTTCAGATCCTATACCGAGATTGCCATGTTCATACGCATTCATAAAAAGTTCATTGAACGCCACATCGCTACACTTACTCCCACACATTTTTCTATACCACTCGTTCGCTTCGTCGACAACGGACAAAGAGGTCTCAAACTCTCTTTCATACAGCAAGGTTTTCTCGTCAAGTTCTATTTTCGTGACCAAAATAAAAGTGAAATCATCTTCCAACGAGAACTTACCCAATATCCTCTCTTTGAGCTCCTCCTTGGTAAAAGAGTTCGCAAAATCGTCTTCGATCCCACTCTCATAAGGACTTCCCTCTTTCGTTTCGCTTTTAAATATCCCATCTGTGCAGAAGAAAAATTTATATTTTTTTTTCACATCGACATTGTCTATAGAATACTTCTTCGTACGCCTGTCCAAGGAGGGATTGTTGGCGGGAAGTTTTACAACATCGCCTGCGTCGTCCTCGAGCAAAAAAGGAGGCAGAGCGAAGTTCGCATACTCCATATGGAGCGTTTTCGTATCGAGCAGAACAACCCCCATAGAAACACTCTCTTCATCGAGTAAAACGGTTCCAATCAACTCGACGACTTTTTGTAAAAGCAAATCGAGAGAAAAGGATTTGTTTTTTACAAGCGTATCGATGATATAGTTGATACCGCAAACAAGGCTAATCGTCGTCAAAGAGGAGACGATACCGCTTCGCTCCGCATCGATAAGAAGATAAAGGATCTTGTTTTGTTTTGGAACTCTTATACTGTAGGCGTCACTGCCTACCGTGGAGATGGGATGGTAGAGAAGATCTATCAAAAAGGTGCTTCTGGCATCGATCCTTTTGTAGTAGAGATCGTTTCTCATCATATGAAGCTGTTTTTTCAGTATCGCATTTTCCAAGTCATCCAACTCGTTTTCGTTTTGCTTTTTCACGACTCTCTCTTTGTCTTTAAGATAAGCACACGCTCACTCTATATTTTAAACTTCTCAAGCTCTTTTTGTAGTGTCTCCGAATCTTCGGTCAGATTGACGAAAACCTGATCGATAGTCACCCTCAACTCACTGTTCTTCATCGAAATTTCCAAGATATAGTTGAGGATCTCTACAAGCTCTTTCGTTCTCGTAGCAATATAGATACTCTGGTGCATCACTTCACCCGATTTCTCTTTGGTTATGATTAACTGCTTTTTCGTTTGGCTAGAAGAATCTATGAGTTCCTGAGCAGACTGGGCTATCTCTTGGACGTTTGTCGAGGTGATGTTTGTATCCTCGGCAATCTCGATGACACTGTGGGAAATCATATTGACACTCATACTTATTTCACTCAAAGATTTTTGTGTTCGTTCTGCCAGTTTCCTCACTTCATCGGCGACAACGGCAAAACCACGTCCGTGCTCACCTGCACGCGCCGCCTCTATAGCGGCATTAAGAGCGAGAAGATTGGTCTGATCCGCTATGTCGGATATAATATCAAGAACCTCTTTGATGTTTTTTGCCTGCTCCGTCAAAGATGTGACCTTTTGTGCAAGTTCCTGCTGCTGATGCGAACTCTCATCAATAGAGTCGACGACATCTGTAAGTTTTTCAATAAACAGATCAAGAACGTTGGATGTCGCATCTAGGTCTTCAAGCACATTCACTGTCGATTCTTCAACAGAGTTGGAACGCTCTTTGATATCCAGAATAAGATTGTTTACTTTCTCGACCTCTTTTTCTTCATCTTCGGCATTTTGCTTCAACATCTTGATGACGTCATAAAGCTTTTTGGACTCCCTACGCGTTCTTGCAGCGACACTTTTTACTTTTTCCACCGTCTCTTTGAAAGCTGAGATCATTTTATGAATGGCTTTGGATATAGCGGATATTTCATCATTTCCTTCGACAATGATGTTGCAGGTAAGGTCAAGATCCGTCGAAACACATTCAATTTTTTGCAAAGAGTTTTGAACACTTTTGTTGATACCTCTGCCTATGAGCATAATGATAATAAAGACAGCCAATGCAAAAATCGTATATGATAGCAGTATCAAGGTAGTTTTCATTTTATAGCTCAACTCGACTTCCGCCAGTATTTCGTCATTGTTTTTTGCAAGAGCGTCATCTATTTTTTTTAAAAGATTGATTTTTTCCGTAATAGTTTTGAACCACACAACGCTATCTACACCAAAATCTCCCTCATCACTTTTTGTTATGGCGATGTTGCGCATGGCATCGACTTGTCCGACAACAGGAGCGCTCATTATATTTTTATAAAGCTTTTTTGCTTCATCTGTCGCCATACTCAAAAAAGCGTCTATATAGGCATTTTGTTCCGCCAGAAGCGTAATGAATTTTGCGAACATCCCAGGGGCGAATCTATCAGCAGAAAACGTTGCGCTCAAAACGGCCCGTTCAATCCCCGCTCGCTCTTTGGCTTTGAGAAAATTGGTATAAGCATCGAGAGCTTTGATAAGTTTTGGAGTTTCAGCAAGTTTGGCGCTTTCAGCAACGATGTCGAGAGCTTTTTTGTTCATACCTGAATAGTATGCGACCTCTTCGTTGACACTTATAGAAAGTTCATCTATACGCTTTCGGATCTGTTCGAGCTTCCGCATATCCTCTTTAAGCAACCTGATCTTCTTTTTAAGTTCGTTCGAATATTTTTTCAAATCAAGCTTGGATATGTATACTTCGAGTTCTGCTTTTTTTCTATCAGTCAGCTTTCTCTGCTTACGCATGATATCCACAAATTTCGTGCCTTTGGATCCAAGATAACCAGCACTCGCACCCCTCTCTTTTTGAGTTTCATGCAGGTAAAGACTCAACTTTTGTGACAGAGTATTGAGTTCTTTGGAACGTTCCAATATGCTTTTTTCTTTGAGTGCGGAGTTAATAGTAAGAGCAATGACTATCAATGCAAACGATATGACTATTCCCAAAATGAGATTCAGTTTGGCCTTAATACTCATCGTACAAGCCTTTTGACATTGAATATTGAAAGAAGATTCAAGTCTTCAAGCAATTCGATTAGTTTCTCGTTCCCGACATTTATTTGTAGATCAATACCGTCTTTCATAATGAGTTTGTTCAAATAACCGATAACCGAGGATGTCATAGATATAGACTCCAAGATATCCATTGTAATTTGTTTGTAACTCTTTGTCAGATTGTCCAATGTTTCTTTTATCTTTTGATAATCCTGCAACGATTTTATATTGCCCTTGATCGTCACATGGTTGCCTCTTGCTGAAATTTCCATCGACTCACTCCTTCTTTTACCATTCATATGCAGAAAATATGAATAAAACTAATCATACAACTCTTTATATTAAATTAAGTTGTAATTAAAAAGATTTTTCTATTTTTCTATGGTTTTATACAGGAAGGATACATCCAAGTTTTGAGATACAGTTTGAGATACAGTTCAATGCCAAATGAAGATAAGGAAGTAGGAAAGTTTTTCAAGAAGTCAAAAGAGCGACAAACGCTCTTTTGAACATTAGTCGATCTTTGGAAGGTGGAAGTTTGGAATCTCGTTGAAGTTGAGGTATCTGTAGATATTGTCCTCTTTCCCTTCGATCTTCTTAACGATATTGAGATACTCCTCTTTTGTCGGAAGATAACCAAGCATCGCACAAACAGCCGCCAGTTCTGCTGAACCTAGATAAACCTTGGCATCTTTCCCGAGTCTGTTGTCGAAGTTTCTTGTACTTGTCGAGAAAACAACCGCACCATCTTTAACACGCGCCTGATTCCCCATACAGAGTGAACATCCGGGAACCTCTGTTCTCGCACCCGCTGCCCCGTAGATGGCGTAGTAACCCTCTTCAGTAAGTTGTTTTTCATCCATCATTGTCGGAGGACATACCCAGAGTCTTGTCGGAACAGATCCTTCACCTTTGAGGACTTCACCAAGCGCACGATAGTGACCGATGTTTGTCATACAAGAACCGACAAACACCTCGTCGATGATATGTGGTCTTTTCGGATCGGCAAGAACCTCGGTAAGCGTTGCAACATCATCCGGATCATTCGGACATGCAAGGATAGGCTCTTTGATCTCGTTAAGATCGATCTCAAGAACTGCAGCATACTCTGCATCTTCATCTCTCTTCATAAGCTCAGGGTTTTCAAGCCACTCTTCCATACGCTTGATTCTTCTCTCAAGCGTTCTGTGATCTTCGTATCCTGCATCGATCATCGCTTTAAGAAGCTCGATGTTGGACTTGAGATACTCGATAACAGGCTCTTTGTCAAGGTGAACGGTACAAGCCGCCGCACTTCTCTCCGCACTTGCATCAGCAAGCTCGAATGCCTGCTCTACTTTAAGATTTGGGAGACCTTCGATCTCGAGGATACGACCTGCGAAAATATTCTTTTTACCCTTTTTCTCAACAGTCAAAAGCCCCTCTTGGATCGCTTTATAAGGGATAGCGTTAACTAGGTCACGAAGTGTAACACCCGGCTGCAACTCACCTTTGAACTTGACAAGAACAGACTCAGGCATAGTCAGAGGCATAGAACCTGTAACTGCCGCAAACGCAACGATACCAGATCCACCAGGGAAAGATATACCTATAGGGAATCTCGTGTGAGAGTCAGCACCTGTACCTACCGTATCAGGCAGACACATTCGATTCAGCCATGAGTGAATGACACCGTCCCCCGGTCTAAGAGCGACACCGCTTCTTTGAGAGATGAACTCAGGGAGCGTGTGATGCATCTTGACATCTGTCGGTTTTGGATATGCCGCAGTGTGACAGAAAGACTGAAGAACGAGATCGGCATTAAAACCAAGAGCTGCAAGTTCTTTGATCTCATCTCTTGTCATAGGTCCTGTCGTATCCTGACTTCCGACAGTCGTCATGACAGGTTCTACGTACATTCCAGGTCGCACACCTTCCATACCACATGCTTTACCAACCATTTTCTGTGCAAGCGTGTATCCCTTACCGGTATCTTCCGGCTGCTCAGGGCGTAGAAAGATATCGTCCTCACCAAGACCGAGAACCTGTCTTGACTTCGTAGTCAGACCGCGACCGATAATAAGAGGGATACGACCACCCGCTCTTACTTCATCCGTGATAGTGTTTGGCTTGAGTTTAAACGTAGCGATAACCTCGCCGTTTTTCTCAACCTTGCCTTCATATGGATAGAGATCGATGACATCGCCCATCTCCATCTTCGTAACGTCTAGCTCGATAGGAAGCGCACCCGAATCCTCCGCTGTAGCAAAGAAGATAGGCGCGATGATACCGCCAAGAATGTATCCGCCAGTTCTTTTGTTAGGAACACCAGGAATATCTTCGCCAAGATGCCACTGAACGGAGTTAATACCTGATTTTCTGGAGCTTCCCGTACCTACAACGTCACCAACGTAAGCGACAGGATGTCCTTTTTTCTTCAACTCTTCAATAGTGCCGATAGGATCATCCATTTTGGACTGAAGCATAGAGAGTGCATGAAGAGGAATGTCGCTTCGACTCCACGCTTCACTTGCCGGAGAAAGGTCATCGGTGTTTGTCTCGCCTGGAACTTTGAAGACAGTGAGAGTAATCTTTTCTGGAAGCGGTTTTTTGTCCTTGAACCAGTCGGCATTTGCCCATGAAGCAAGAACGAGTTTCGCCGCTTCGTTACCCTGTTGTGCAAGTTCTTCAACATCGTTGAACGCATCGTATACGAGCAATGTATGACTAAGAGCTTTTACAGCCGCTTCGACTACAGTCGGATTATCGGACTTGAGTGCGTCTATAAGAGGTTTGACGTTGTAACCGCCAAGCATCATTCCAAGCATCTCGACCGCTCTTTCCGGGCTGATAGCGTCAACTTTCACTTTACCTTGAACGATGTCGTTGAGAAAAGCCGCTTTGACGTAGGCTGCGTCATCAACACCCGGCGGAACTCTGTTTTCTAGAAGATAGAGGTTTTCTTCCATATCTCCTTCATTGTTCTTGATCATTTCGATCAACTCTACCGTCCACTCCGGAGAAAGAGGAAGTGGTGGAATACCAAGTTTCGCTCTCTCTTCTACATGTTTTTTATACTCATCCATAAATGCCATAGCAATGTCCTGTTAGTAAATTTATCGGGATGATTATAGCCTAGAAAGGAAACTGTTTTTCCTTTGTGTTACAAAAAGAAACATATTTTTCAAACTGATTTTTATAAGTGTTTAATTTCGTAACATTAAACTACGAACATAAGCTGCGACAGTATTATAATGATGATAACAAGAATGAATGGAAAGAGATGACTTTTGAATACAAGCGGCTGAATACCGAAAAAAACCTGTAAAACTCCACGAACACCAAGCCACCCACCCAGAAAAGCTTTAATAAGCAATACTTTTTGAAAGTTACTTAATCCTTCCTCTGCAATGGGTCCAAAGTTGTAGTAAAAAAGCACGGCACCCGAAAGAACCGCGACAATAAGAGCCTTTGGAACGACCTTGCGAACATACTTCATAAACTGCTCTCTGGCTTTTGGATACTCGTCACCTAGATCCTTCTGCATACGAGAGCAAAACAGATTGTCTGTAAAAAGGAAACCACCGTAGATAAAAACAGAAAAGATATGAATAAGATGCACGGCAAAATAGATCATTGATGTCCTTTTTGAGAAAATACATTTTCTATGGAATTATAGAGTATCAACTTGAAGTGAAGTTTAACGAGAAGAACTATACAAGTATCTCTCGAACCCCTTTGGCATTTGGAGCGGACAGAATACCCTCTTGCTCAAGCTGTTCTATAACACGCGCGGAACGGTTGTAGCCTATTTGAAGTTTACGCTGCAGATAGGAAATAGAGGTCTTCCGCTCGGTCAGTACAATCTTTTTCGCCTCCTCAAAGAGTGGATCAAGCTCTTCGAATACTTCTCTCTCAACCGCACTTCCCTCATCGCTCTCTTCAACCAGGAAACTCTTGTCGTAGTTTGGCTCTCGCTGGCTTTTAAGGAACTCGACAATTTTTTCTATCTCCTCTTCGCTGCTCCAAGGCGCGTGGAGTCTGACAAGACCGGTAGCTCCCGGAGGAGTAAAAAGCATATCTCCTCGTCCAAGCAGACTCTCCGCTCCTTGCTGATCGAGGATTATTTTACTGTCAATCTTCTGCCCAACTCTGTAGCTGATACGGCTTGGAAGATTAGCTTTGATAAGTCCCGTAACGACATCGACACTCGGTCTCTGGGTGGCTACTATAAGGTGGATGCCGCTCGCTCTCGCCATTTGGGCAAGACGGGCGATGGAGTGCTCGACATCTTTGCCGCTTGTCATCATAAGATCTGAGAGCTCATCGATGATTACAACGATGTATGGCAGCGGTTCCACACCGTTTTTCTTCGCTTTTTCATTGTAATTTTCTATATTTTTCGTTCTGGTGTCGCTCATAAGCGCATAACGCCGCTCCATCTCGGCTACCATGTTGTTAAGAGCCACAACCGCCTGCTTCGGCTTCGTGATGACAGGCGTGAGCAGATGCGGGATGTCATTGTAAATGGAGAACTCGAGCATCTTCGGATCGATCATAAGCAAACGCAAGTTGTCCGGTGAGTTGCGATACAAAAGAGAGAGAATCATCGCATTGATACCGACACTTTTTCCGCTTCCCGTCGTTCCGGCAATAAGGAGATGCGGAAGCTTTTTAAGATCCGTCACGAAAGGTTTGCCGACTATATCCTTCCCAAGTGCCATAGTCAGAGGTGAAGCGGCTTCTTGGAAAAGTTTGCTTTCGAGTATTTCACGTAGATAGATCGTCTCTCTTGTTTCGTTTGGAATCTCGATTCCTACGACATCTTTACCGGGGATGGGAGCCTGGATACGGATCGTCTCAGCTGAAAGCGCCATGGCAAGGTCGTCTTGAAGGTTGAGGATCTTGCTTACTTTGACATTCGCCGCAGGTTTGAACTCAAAAGTGGAAACGATTGGCCCTGTATAAGTACGGACAACATCCCCCTCTATCTTGAAGTGAGCGAGCTTTTCGATAAGCTGTTTAATCTTGTCATCGATCTCACTTTCATCCACGATATGCTTTTTCTTACTCGGTTTTGCAAGGAAATCAAGTGGCGGCAGTTTGAAATTTTTCGGTTTCTCGCTTTTTCCTTTTTCGATATCGGCAAGGAGTTTTTTGTTTTCTTCGAGCTCGTCGACTATAACGGTATTTTTTTGCTCCTTGACTTTCGAAGCGAGCGAGACTATATTCTCTTTTTGTAGCTTTTGGCTCTCCTGTGATGAATCTCGATGAGGGTTTTTCCTTTCTATACGCGGTACTTCGACAATCTCTTCAATATCTGTTTTAGTTCGAGTCTCTTCGACAGTTTCAGCCTCCCATGGAGGAGAGGATGCCTCGAGATTATCGTAAATTTCTTCTTCCTCTTGAAGTATCGCATCTATATCGAGTTCTTCATCATCCATGATTTTTTCATCGGGCTTCTTTTCCCTTTTTTTCTTTTTTGGCACGCTCTTCATTCGAGTCCTCTTTTCTTGAATGAACTCTTTAAACATAGCCAAAAGCTCGTCACTCGATCTGTCAAGAAGTATGATGACAGAAATCGCAGTGATGATAAACCAGAAAACCCAAATCCCGAAGATACCGATATAGGGTTTTAAAAACAGTACGAAATCATGAGCGAACTTTCCATGAGACGCTCCTTTGACCAAAAGCGCCTGAGCCAAAAGCAATGAAAAGAACAAAAGCATTGAAGCGACCGTTACCTCTAAAGTGCGAAAATTCGGTCTGCCTGCACGATAAAGCCGATACAGGGGATAGATCAAAACGAAGATGTAAACATATGCCAAATATCCGAAATAGTGATGGTTGTAAGCATAAAAAGCCTTTCCGAAACTTCCCATCACTCCGCTTTGACCGAGAATATTCGCAAAACCGAAATATATAAGCAAACCAAAGATTATGATAAAAAGAGTATCTCTCAAAGCCAAACCTCAAAAATTTTTTAAAAGTATATCGAAAAAAGATTTTGAAGTGAAAAAGTTGGCACAGTGCAAGCTATCCCTTCTATTTGAGATAGTTTACGAGTGAAAGCTGAGAAACTCTGCCAATGGTGGACAAGATAGCCTGATAATTGAGTGTGAGCTGGTTGAGTCTCAAAGAGGCTTCGGCTATATCAGTATCGAGTACCGAAGAACGCAATGTCTGCGTTGAGACACTTAAAAGCTCGCTGCGTGACGAAGAATTTTCAAGGCTGTTGGAGAGGGCTCCGATTTTCGCATGAACCTTCTCTACGTGGGAACTGACATCATCTATTAACTGTATAGCGTTCTGAATACCGATGTTTCTGGGATCGATTCCTTCGCTATCCGGTCGCGTACGCTTGAGATTGACCGACTCTATCGCCGCATCGATCTGCTTGAAGAAGTCCGTTTTCGGATCGGTGATTGTAATGGCATCGTTGAGATTGAAAGAAAGTGCCTTTGGTGTATAAGCTCCTCCGTTTTGCGTTATATCCTCCAGCGATATTTCCGCTTTCGTATTCGTTTTGCCAAGTTCACTGAAACGAAGCTTTCCGTCATAAGTCAATTCGACGCTTCCCGTCAATGAAGCGAAGTCTACGGCGGTATCGTAGTCTGTTGCGGTATTGGATGCGGGAATGTTGTTGGTAACAATCATATTCACTACATCGCTGAGCTGCCCATATGTCATCTCATCCGCATCTACCGCAGTACGCGGATTGTCGGCATTATAAATAGGTTTATTCGCATAAGTAGTGTCTACAATACCGTCATTGTCCGTGTCGATACTGACACTAAACTGTGAACCGGAGGTGTTGAGATCTATCTCCGCGGTAAAAATCTGACCGGCGGTATTGAGTCCTTTGAGACCTAGTTTCGTACCGTTAAGAGTCCCTGATGCTACTTGCGACAGATCTGCGACCTCACTGAGTTTTGTACTTTTCGTCGCATAAGAGTTGTCCGCACTGACGATTTGCGGGACGTTGCCGGTAAGGACATTCCCCTTTTTGCTGAACTTGATACCATCATACGCAAGATAAGAGTCCATCGCAAAGCCATCCACCGCATCGTTAGCACTGTTTTGAGTCTGCATTTTCACTAAAACGTTTGACTGGGAGGTCGCATTATTGCTTGTAAATGTGATTTTTCCATTTTCCAGCCGAAACTCGAGTGAAGAGTCGACATCATAGGTGGTCTCGAGCGTATCGAGCAGGTCTTGAACCGTTTTACCGGCTATAGAAAACGTAATCGTTCCGGGAACGATGGGTGTCCCGTCTGTTTGAACACCGCTTAAATCGATATGATCAGTTCCTTTTGGAAAAATTTCCTCAAGACTGGTTGCCAAAGAGGCTTTGGAAAAGTCCGCTTTTTTCAGCATCTCGCCATTGAGAGTGAATTTCTGAGTGTCATACCTATCTTGAAGAGAAACGACGTCGGATGTATAAGATGTGTAACCACTGTCCACAAAAGCCTTGGTGAAGACTCTTCTGTTTTCCAGATCCGAAAGCGTCGCGGTAGTGTTTTCGAAATTCAAATCGGCATCGTCCGTATTGTTACCGTCTTGATTGAAATCAACCGCACCGACGAGATGGAACTTCAACTTGCTCGACCCCTGAACTTTGTCTTCGACTTCGATCTGTCCATGCTCATTGAGGGTGACACCGACTGTTCCTTTTCCATACGCCTCTTCTATAGCACTTAGAAGTTCACCGACACTTTGGGAGGAGTTCATATCTATCTGCTTCTTGAAACTCGTACCGTCGTGTCTTTGCCCTTGAAGATAAAAGTGACTTATGGGATCGTTTGTCGGGTCAGCGTCCACATCGCCCATGAGTTCACGAATGGTGTCTTCGGAAGAGATGAATTTTTCTTTTGCCTGCGCTCTTGTCAAGGCAGGGTCTTTCATAACGTCCGGATAAAGTTCCGCTTGATTGTAGTTTTTGACATTTGTCGTTACGCGTCTGTGTCTTTGGCTCTCCTCACCCAAAAACAATTCGCTTCCGGGAATGTTGTACTGGATCTGAATATTCGAGCCGCCAAACGCTTTCAGCACTTTTTCGTTACCGTGATAATTTCCCTCATCATCTATGGGCTTCGTATCGAGCGCAGTGCCGGAAAAGAGGAACTGACCGTTTATGGAGGTATTTGCAAGATTTTTAAGATGTTCTCTTAGCCCTTTTAGCTCTTGATGTATGGCAAAAAGAGAGTTACTGTTATGCGAAGCGTTGGCTGCATTGACCATCAGAACTTTCATACGATCCAGCGTCGTCTGGACGTCGTTGAGAGTTTTATCGCTCTGTGTGGACATTTTCAGCGCGCTGTCGGTACTGTTTTTTGCCTGTTTCAGAGTCGTTATCTCATTGTCAAGCCGCATAGTATCCGTAAATATACCGATGTCGTCTTTAGCGTACTCTATTTTTCTTCCAGAGGATATCTGTTTGTTCGTATCGAAAAGCTGTTCGCTTATTTTCGTTTTGTTGGGAGAGAAAACATTTTTATAGTACATACTGTTGGTGATTCGCATCTCTTACCTCCGTGCTGCTTCGCATTTTCAAGCATTTTTAGTTCCAAAATCCTTTTTGAAACTTTTATTTTCTATGACAATATCGACCAAAACAGTTTTTTAATTATCGTTTTCCTCATCGAGAAGTTTCAGTTTCAAAACGTGCCGTTCCGTGATGACGGTCATAAACTCTCCCTCGAAAACTTTGATCTCCAAGACGAATGCCTGAACGTGAACGCTTCTTTTTCGTCCTTCCATATGACGCACCTGTGCTTTAAAAAGCACTTTGTCGCCCAGTTTTACTGGAGAGAGGAACTGACATTCGCTGGCGACCAAAACGACATTTCTCTCATTGACTGCCGCCATCGCCGCAAAATCTGCCGCACCGAAGACGAACCCCCCGTGTATGAGCCCCATCTCGTCGACGACCATTTCGTTTTCCGTCTCGAGCTCGAGTTCTACGTACCCTTTCTCATGCTTGACGATATCACCACAAAGATATGTGTTTATAAGATTGTGTGTTTCTAGAGGAATCTTTTTCCTGTCGTCCAAAAAATTGTCAAGCTCCTCTTCTTGAGCTTTTTCTTCATTTTGTTTTTCTTTATTTTTGGCAGCCATCTGTTATCTCTTTTCCTTTAGTTTTTTGCTCAGCTTCACATAAACCCTCTTTGGAGCAGGATACCCCTCAACCGTTTTGGTCGGATCGTTTGGATCAAGAAAGTTTTCCAACGATTCTCCCTCTATCCACTCCGTCTTTCGCTGTTCGTCTGGCGTCGTAACCGAAGTGGTAAGCACTTCGAACTCACTAAAACCCGCCCGCAGACACCAGTGTTCAAGTGCTTTGATCGTAGGCACGAAGTAGATATTCGGGATCTTCGAATAGCTCGATCTTGGACAAAGGGCCATCTCCTCTTCACCTTCTATGTAGAAAGTGTCCAAAAAAACCTCACCCTCTTTATCCAGCGCCCGGTAAAGCTGTTTGAGCATATTTACAGGATCGCTTCTGTGATAAAGCACTCCAAGACAGAAGATCACATCGAACTTCTCTTCATAAAACTCCGCATGCTCCACACCCAACATTTCATACACGATACCGCTCTTTGCGAACTTCTCGATAAAATCGAACTGCGTTCTAAAAAGAGGCGACGGATCGAAACCGACGAGCTTTTTGGGTCTGTCCTCAAGCATTCTGAACATATAGTAGCCGTTGTTACACCCTATATCGGCCACTCGCTTATCTTCTAAACGAAAAAATGGGCGAAGCAGGTTGTATTTCATAAAACTCTGCCACTCACTGTCGATAAAAACGTCAAATATCTCAAAAGGTCCTTTACGCCATGGCATCATCATTTTGGCTGTACTGCGTATCTGCTCTTTGTCGGGGTATTCACCTTTGACCGTGACGGTATCGCCAAGTATCAGTTCTGCATTGACCTCCTCAAGCTCATCCAAAGCTTTTCGAAGTGGAGCGATATTTTTCCATGTAAGCCATTTCTCACGCTCTTTGCGTATCTCGTTCAAATCCATATACAGTCCGGTTTTTTCGAAATTTTAACATAAAAGCTTCTTGAAACGGAATTTCAGTATAATTGCGAAATTATTTATCAAAGGAAAATTTATGAGGCTCGAAAAGAAAGCTACTATCGTCTCTACCTCGGTCGCAACACTTCTTGTGCTTATCAAACTGACGGTAGGTATACTCAGCGGCTCCGTTGCCATCCTCGCTTCGGCTATCGATTCGCTCCTCGATATGACGGTCTCCATCTTCAACTATTTCGCATTGCACCTTGCCGAAAAAGATCCCGACGACAAATTTCACTTCGGACGCAGCAAGCTCGAGCCTTTGGCAGCGGTGATAGAGGGTACCATCATCTCGATGTCAGCACTCTTCATCATGTATGACGCCATAACGAAGATAACGCGTAAAGATCATATGACGATGGTGAACGAAAGTATAGGCGTTATGCTCATCTCGATCGTCGTAACCGGATTTTTGGTGCTATTCTTGCGTCATGTGGCAAAAAAGACGGGTAACATGGTCATCGAAGCAGACGCCCTGCACTACCAGACGGACCTTCTAAGCAACGCGGCCATCCTTGTGGCTTTGGGACTGGTATCTTTTACTGGCAAAACCATCATCGACCCGATTGTGGGTATCGGTATAGCGCTGTATATGCTCTACTCCGCTTACCCTATCATCAAACGTGGCATCTTGATGTTGCTCGATGTCGCCATACCCAAAGAGGATATTGAAGCGGTTGAGCGCATCATCCAAAGCTTTCCGGAGGTAAACGGGTATCACTATCTAAAAACCCGTGAATCGGGCAGCCACGTCTTTATTTCCGTGCATGTCGTCTTCACTCCCGATATGACACTCCTTGAAGCTCACCGCATCGCCGATGCGATAGAGAAGAAAATACGCGAGTATTTCCACAAAAAGGACAAGAAGGCCCACATTCTCATCCATATGGATCCTTACGACGATCTCGAAGTCAATCTTGAAGAGGATTACTTCTAAACAAGTTTGAATGCGACCGCCAAAGTCGCAGCCCAGATAAGAGCGGTGAGAACAAGGCTTATAAGCACTATAGCCGCTCCCGCATCTTTGGCGTTCTTCGCCAATATATGATAGTCCTGCGTTACAAGATCCACCACCCGTTCGATGGCACTGTTGATGATCTCCGCAAGCAGCGGTATAAAAAGTGAAAGTGAAAGTATCGCGCTATAGATAAAGTCTATCGGCAAAAGCCATGCAACGATGCCCGCACCGAAAAAAAGCAGTAACTGCCACTTGAAGCTTGTTTCATTTTTGATGATGTCCGCAAGCCCTTCCAAAGCGTAACGACCGTTTCGAAATAGATTGTGTTTGGGTTTGTTTAACACTTGTACCTCTCTTTTTTAATGAATTTTTCAAGCTCTTCCGCAGTAATGTTTTTTGGTTGAGGAGCAAAAAAACAGACATGCACCTCGCGCCTTGGAAACGGTTTTTTTCTTCCGTCACTGCATTTGGCAAAAATACTGCCCTGCATTCCATCGATATAAAAAGGAACGAGCACTCCCTCCCATTCGAACGAATCTATCAACTCGAAACCTTTGTGAAAGGGATTCATCTCACAGTTTCTCGTTATCTCCCCTTCTGGAAAAATGGCTACGATATTACCTTTTTGCAATCTTTTTACAGCCTCTTTCATCGCGTCTTTAAAACCTCGAGGAGAAAGAGGTATGACTTCACCGGCTTTTAGAATCGGATGCAAAAGCGGCCAATGGTAAATCTCTCTATCCATCAAAAAATTGATGCGACGACGGATCGGAATCTGCAAAAAGAGCCAGTCCAGCCAACTGACATGGTTGCCAAGAAGCAAAACCGCTTTATCGTCGGGGATGTTTTCAAGCCCTTTGTAGATCACTTTGTATCGTAGCGAAGAGACAAGTTCAAAGAGTGTCCAGACAAAAAGCACGAAGTAACGTCTAGCAAGCAGCCAAAAAAGAACAATTCCCACAAATCCCATCAACGTAAAGAGCATCTTTCCGTCCATTCCAAAATAGGCAAAAACGGTAGTCAGCATTAAAAAGAGTATCATAAAAATGTTTTGAATGAAGTTGTTGCCGGCCAAAATGGTACCTAAATGCGCATTTGGCGCCAGATGCTGGATATTTGCACTCAAAGGAACGAGAATAAAGCCGCTGAAAAC
>Ga0256831_1000605_pt1 | contig 18664 bp, 18 predicted proteins | sample 132544metaG_FD_189087 | JGI IMG/M metagenome (GOLD analysis project Ga0256831, IMG submission 189087) | Hydrothermal vent microbial communities from Lau Basin, Pacific Ocean - 132-544 | ecosystem: Environmental > Aquatic > Marine > Hydrothermal vents | place: Pacific Ocean: Lau Basin | collected... | reverse complement strand
GACCATGACTATCCAGGATTACGCCAAACAATCCCGCAAACTGTCTCTTAAAACCATGCGATTTTTAACCGCCGAAAACATCATCCACGACCCATTGACCGAGCAGGATTTTATTGTCCTGGCCGCCCTGGAAAAGCTCTGGTTGAAGATGGATTATCTGCGGTTTCAGATCGGGCAACTTTCGTACAAAAAGCGGCTTGCATTTTTAGAAAAGGCCGACCTGAAAACCAAGTGGGAAAGATACGCTTTTGCCCGGTTCAAAAATCTGGAAAAAGGCAAAAGCCTCCGAATGCATCAACTCATATCGGAGATAGAATTGACCTACAATTTCAAACTGAACAGGGGACACATCAAGCGCCTCTACCGAGTTAGACAAAAGGTATAAGTTTATCTGCATAAATATCTATAAATAACTTGACTACCTCTTCTGCCGGTGGAATTATAGAGACAGGAGGTAGCTATATGATAAAAGTTTCCATAACCGGCAAACAACGCACCGAGCTCGAACAGTTCAGGAGATTGGCCTCTTCAAGAGATTCAGAGAAAGCCTTAATGGTGCTGCTCAGTTCCGAAGGGAAAACAGTCTCTCAAATTGCAGAATCATTGAAGCGAAACCCGCATACTGTCAGGGATTGGCTGAAGCGATATAACAGCAAGGGTATCAAAGGATTACAGCGAAAATATTCCCCGGGCCGCCCAGACAGTAAACGCGCTAAATTAAAAAAGCATATCCAGTATATATTGACCAGCTCCCCCACCGAGCATGGCTACCAGGATCATGTTTGGTCAGTACCCCTTATTGTATATGATGCCGAACAAAAGCTGGGACTTTCTGTTAGTGGCGATACCGTTACCAGGGCACTCAAAGACATGGGTTACAGCTATAAGAGGCCGTCTAAAACTGTCCCAGCCAGAGCCCCTGATAAAAAAGAAAAGGCTGCCATGGTCAAATCAATGATTGAAGGCATTATGGGAATACTCACCAAGAGGGAAACTGAGATATATGCGCTTGATGAGTCCCATTTTTCAACTGAGCCATACTTGGTGCGAGGTTGGTTTAAAAAAAGGTGGCCACCACAAGATCGAAACAAGCAGCAGAAGGGGAAGTCTCACATTCTTTGGATGCTTGAATCTGACGACACAAAAGTTTTATTGGAAGAAGTCAAAATCTTCTGATAGCAAAGCTTTCTTGCTTTTTTTGACACAGTTAAACCAACGCACGCCGGACAAAGATATTGTTATTATTTTGGACAATGCCAGCATTCACAAATCACAAAAGACCAAAAGATTCTTGCAACGGCATAAAAATATACACCTATTTTACCTCCCGCCTTATTCACCGGAGTACAACCCGGTCGAAATATTCTGGCGGTGGATAAAGCCCAAAGTGTATGGATTCTCATCTCTCGGTGGATTGGACAAACTTGTATCACGGTTCAGAAAACATGTATGGCATTACAATAAAAAACGATTGCCCAACTCGATTTCATTTAATCTCAAAACCTACGCTAAAATTTTATAATAATTTATGCAAGTACACTTAGGAGCGGCTTCAGCCGCGAAATTTTTTATGTTGTCCAGGTAATTCAATGATCTATTCGCGAATAAATCCCCTCCAACAGCACATGCAATCCACGCGTAACCTTATTTTCGGATAAAGGAGAGAAAATGGCCACCAAACAGACAGTAAAGGATATACGGCAGAGAAAGGGGAGCGGACAAAAGATAAGCATGCTCACCGCCTATGACGCGCCCATGGCCATGCTTCTTGATCAGAGCGGCATTGATATTCTGCTGGTCGGCGATTCCCTGGGAATGGTCGTGCTGGGGCTTGATTCCACTGTGCCGGTGACCATGGACCAGATGCTGCACCACGCGACCGCTGTCAGCCGGGGGGCGGGGTCTGCGCTCGTGGTCGGCGACATGCCCTTTGGCTCCTATCTTGTTGACCCAAGGGAAACGGTGCGCAATGGCCTTCGTTTCCTGAAGGAAGCGGGCTGTGATGCCGTCAAGCTCGAGGGCGGCCGGAAGGTCTGTGATGATGTCCGGGCCCTGGTCAGGGCCGGTGTGCCGGTGATGGGGCATCTCGGCCTGACGCCGCAGACCGCCGGACAGCTTGGCGGTTTCAAGGTCCAGGGCAAAAGCATGGCGGCGGGCCGCAGGTTACTGGCCGATGCCAGGGCCCTGGAAGAGGCGGGCGCCTTTGCCTTGGTCCTGGAATGTGTTCCGGGCCGCCTTGCCGAGGTTGTGACCAGGGCAATAAATATCCCGACCATCGGCATCGGCGCCGGTCCCCACTGTGATGGTCAGGTCCTGGTCACCAATGATATGCTGGGCCTGTTTGAAAGATTCACTCCAGGATTTGTGAAGCAATATCTTGTCATTGCGCCACAGATCAAAGAGGCTGTTGCCGCCTTCCAGGACGAAATAAACAGCGGTGTGTTTCCCGCGCCCGAGCATACCTTTGGCACCGATGAGGATTTCAGTACCCTGCTGGGTGAATGATGATGCCGTCAGTTTTTCATAACAGTGAATCATCACTGTGGTAGTGATACTGTTATACTGATGCAGTTACAGGTCCAGATACCGGGAGACCAGGTGGTTTCCTGGTTCCGTTTCTCCTGATCCTATGCCTTCGCTTTTGCTGGTTCAACTCTATGCTTTTTCCTTGCTCAAGGATTCCGCCCTTTTTATCCCTGTGTAATCCGCTCCTGATTGTGACAGCAAAATGACAGTCATTCCTTTTTGCCGGTGTGTCGGCACATTCCATCAATCTCCCGTATTCGAATAATTTCAGAAAATGCTTTTTTACCCTTGACACCACGTGTGTTCGTTCGTACTTTGATTATGAAATATATTTCAAAAAGGTAGAGAAAAATGGTCCGACCGAGAAAATGTCGCCGCATCCGCGCCATGCCGGTGTCAACATTTTATAAACCACAGGGGGTTGCCCTGCATGAGCTGACAGGGGTAACGCTGTCCCTTGAGGGATTTGAAGCCATGCGTCTTGTTGATGGGGAAAATGTAAATCGTGAGGAAGCGGCCCGGATGCTGGGCGTATCTCCATCGACCCTGTGCAGGATACTGGCGGAGGCAAGGGGAACTGTGGCCAGGGCCCTTGCCAACGGTTGGGCCCTGCGCATTGAAGGAGGTGATTATGTGGTTGAAGATACAGAAAACCGGAAGAAGATAAGACCGGAGAATTATTATCGGGTCGGCCGAAAAAGTAGGAAAAAATACCAAAAATAAAAACACGTTACCGATAAGGTGTTGAGTTCGTACATAGAGAGGAATATTAAATTCTAATGCATAAGGAGGTCATTATGCCTGCACAAAATGGAACCGGTCCGGAAGGAAGTGGACCAAGAAGTGGTAAAGGTATGGGAAGGTGTGGAGCCGGAGCCGGTAAAAACAGCGTCGGGGGTTGTGCTATATCGACCCATGGTTCCGGCGGTGGTTGCCGTCGTCGGGGCGGTGGAAATAGATTGGGAAGAGGGAAAAACAATGGCGGTATGAATCGTGGCCGCCAGGGTAACAGATAACGGCTGCCAGTTGCTTTGAATCGGGAGGAAAGGATTTGTCTCCTGACTGTAATTGCGATGGATAAAGATAAACCGTGCCACAGCGATATGAACAATCACGCAGGCCGCGAGCTTGACCTGTGCGCTTGAGGAAATGATAATTCGATAATGCTCGGGTGTGTATTTTTGCATCCCGAAGATGTTTCCCGTTGACAAGGGTGGTAACTATAACTATTATTTTGCTCGCTTGAGCAAAACCAGAAGGGCGATTCATGGCCAGGCCAAAAAAATGCAGACAGGTTTCGAAGCTGCCCCGGGCGCTCTATTACAAACCCAGAGGCATCCCCATGCGGGATTTGACCGAAGTGTATTTGCCCGTTGAAGGCGCCGAAGCCCTGCGTCTGGTCGATTCCGAGGGACTTGATCAACAAAGCGCCGCCGAACAGATGGGCATCTCCCGTCATACCCTGGGCCGGATACTTGCCCGGGCAAGACAGGTCGTTGCCCGGGCCATCACCGAGGGGATGGCCATTCGTATCGAGGGCGGAGATTTTATTATGAAGGGTCAGGGGCACGATGGGAAGATTGTCGTAACTTCTGAAAAGAATATGATGAATAGGGGAAGGGGACAAATGAAAAAAATTGCTGTCTCCAGTGAGGGACCGGTTCTTGATGATCAGGTGGATCCGCGCTTTGGCCGCGCGGGTGGCTTTTTGATCGTTGATCCGGAAACCATGGAATGTGAATATATCGAAAACGGAGCCGGTCAGGTCGCCAGCCAGGGAGCCGGTATCCAGGCTGCCGAAATTGTTGCCCGGGCAGGTGCCGGGGTGGTTCTCAGCGGTTATGTGGGGCCCAAGGCCTTCTCGGCACTGACAGGCGCAGGGATTAAAGTAGGTCAGGACTGCGACAATATGACCGTTCGTGAGGCCGTTGAAAAATATACCAGGGGTGAAATAGCCCTTGCCGAGCAACCGGATGGCGGGGCAGGGTCTTGATCAGCCGGTCGTATGAACTGCAGCGGTCCTGAGTGATTGTTGCATATGAGGGGAGGTCGATGAAGATAACTGTTGCCAGCGGCAAGGGTGGGACCGGGAAAACAACGGTCACCGCCTCGCTTGCCGCTGTCTGGGACAGACCGCTCTTGGCAGTGGATCTCGATGTGGAAGAACCTAATCTGCATCTTTTTCTGCAGCCGGAAATATCCACCGATGCGGAGAAAGCCTGGATGGAGATCCCTGTACTGGATGCTGAAAAATGCACCCTTTGCGGGGATTGCGTGAAACTGTGCCAGTTCAAGGCCATTTCCCTGATGATCTCCACCTTGACCCTGTATCCTGATATGTGTCATGGCTGCGGCGGCTGTATGGCAATTTGCAGCGAAGGCGCATTGGGGAAGGGACAACGGGAGCTGGGAACAATCCATCAGGGAAGGGTGGGCAAGACCCGGTTCCTTTCCGGGACCCTGCGGATCGGCGAGGCAATGAGTCCGCCGCTTATGGAGGCGGTCAAGAAAAAGATGGATGATATCCTTGAGCTGGAGGGTCGGGATGCGGTTATCGACGCGCCGCCGGGCGTGAGTTGTCCAGCCCTGTGTGCGGTCATGGACAGCGATGTGATTGTCCTGGTTGCCGATGCCACTCCCTTTGGCTTGCATGATTTCAAGCTTGCCTGGGAGTCTTTTTCTTCCCTGGCCAAACCCATGGGGGTGGTGATTAACAGGGCGGGAATGGGAACCCGGGAAATTTACACCTTCTGCCGGGAGAACGCAATTCCCATTCTGGCGGAGATTCCCTTTGATCGGAAGATCGCCGAAGCCTACTCGCAGGGTCGTATCATTGCCAACGTATCCTCGGAACTAGCCACGGTTTTTTCTTCTTTGCAGAAAAATATTCGCGCCCTGGCTGCCGGAGACACAAGGGAGGTGGGAGATGCGTGAAATTCTTGTGTTAAGCGGCAAAGGGGGCACCGGAAAAACTTCCATAACCGCCGCATTTGCCCATGTTTCCGGGGATAAAATCATCTGTGACCTGGACGTTGATACCCCGGATCTTCATCTTTTGCTGCAGCCGACCCATGAACGGGAAGTACAGTTTTATGCCGGCAACGAGGCGCGGATCAATCAGGCCGGATGCATTGGTTGTGGCCTTTGTGAGGAGATGTGCAGATATAATGCCATCCATCATGATGGTTTGGATGTGTTTACCGTTGATCCGATTCGCTGCGAGGGGTGTAAGGTTTGTGTCACGTTTTGTCCTGAGGAGATCATCAGCTTCCCGGAAAAACACTGTGGCCGCTGGTATGTATCGACAACGCGCTTCGGTACCATGGTTCATGCCCAACTTTTTCCCGGTGAAGAAAATTCGGGTCGGCTGGTGGCATTATTGAAGCAGGAGGCAAAAAAACTGGCCAAGGAAAAACAGATAGATTGCATTCTCAGCGATGGCGTGCCCGGAGTCGGCTGTCCGGTGATCAGTTCTCTTTCCGGCGCAGATTTTGTCGTTATCGTGACAGAACCCACACCTTCAGGAAGGCATGATCTCGAACGGGTGGCCGGGCTCTGTCGTCATTTTCGCACCCGGGCCGGTATTATTATCAACAAGTTTGATTTAAATGATGAGCAAAGCAGCCACATAGAGAAATATTGCCGTGACAACGGATATCCTCTTTTGGCGAAACTGCCTCATGATGCCCTGGTTACCGAGGCCATGGTCAAAGGGCGGGCGGTGACCGAATGCGGGGAGAGTCAAATCGGCCTGGATATACGGGGCGCATGGGAAAAAATAGAAAAGCTTACCCGATGAGCGGGCCTGCATAAGATGGAAGGCCCTCATGAAAACATGGAACAAGAGGAGAAAGACATGATTATTGGTATTCCTTCAACACAACCCGGTGGTCTGGATGCCAGGTTCGGCGCCCATTTTGGCCACTGCGACCTGTACACGCTTGTTGAGGCGGAGAATGGTGAAATTAAAGAGGTGCGAACCTTGCCCAATGTTCCCCATCAGCAGGGAGGGTGCCTTGCTCCGGTTCAGCATCTTGCCGATAACGGCGTTGATGTACTGCTGGCCGGAGGAATGGGGATGCGGCCGCTCATGGGATTTAACCAAAAGGGAATCGATGTCTATTTTGCGGCCAATGCGCCTACGGTCGGGGTGGCAGTCAGGGCCTTCCTGGCCGGCAATCTGCAGAAGTTTACCCAGGACCTTACCTGTGGTGGCGGCGGTCAACCGATAGCCGGATAAATCGGCATGGCTGGACCATATTTTCAGGTCACAGCCAAAACGAATGCTGAAACGGTCTGGAAGAGTGTGGTTTTGCAGGCCGTTTTCGGATATACCACTTCCTACTTTACCATGAAAAAAAACATTGTCCTGTTTACACCATCCCTGAATCCCGCCTCTGGTTTTATTACCACTCTTTCCGATGATGAGGATGTCCGGGTGACAACGGTTGCAACGGCAGAGGAGATGTTGCGTCTGGTCCGGGAGGAAAGCCCGGCCCTTGTCGTTCTGGAGGAGGGGGCTGACGCGCGCAAGGCTTTCGATCTTGTGATTGACATCCTGTCCATCAATGCCATGGTCAACACGATTATGATTACCGCCATGGATCCGGAATCCTGGCATGAAAAAAGCGAAGGATTGGGGATGCTGGAGCCGTTACCCGTCCCACCTTCTGCTACCGATGCCAGAAAATTGCTTGCAACCCTTGGCAGGCTGGGAGTTTTCACGTAGAACAATTGCTGGCCACGGAAGTGTCATGGCGGTATCTTTCCTTTTATCAGGGGAGCCACTTGCACTTTTTTCCTGCTGTATTATATATATCAGTAACATATGCACAATAGAAAGATGCCGGTTGCTGCCGCAACTGACTGACATAGACTTTGAGGTCCAGGGGACGGCAGGGGAACAGAGTGTTTCCCCTTTTTGCCGTCTTTGCAGTTATTCATTGTTCTCATGGAGGTGGGAAGATGCTGAAACGTTGGAAAGTCGGGTTGTTTGTCATGGTGATGTCCGGAATCTTTGCTGTCAGTGCATGGGCGGTACCAACCAGGTTGACCGTCAGAGCCCTTGCCCATGATGCCAAGTTCATCGGCTCGGTCGTCGGTGGATTGAAGGTCATTGTCAAGGATTATTACACCGGCCAGGAACTGGCCAGTGGCATGATCATGGGCGGCACCGGCAACACCAAGTTGCTGATGAAGGAACCGGTAACCCGGGCAACGGTCAGGTCCGAAGGTAAGGGAACCGCCAAGGCTGTCTTTGAGTTTGATATAAAAAACCCCCTCAAGCTGCTGGTCGAGGTTGTAGGCCCCATGGGGGCAGAGGCCAATATTCATAAAGAGGCCAAGACAACCTGGTTGCTGCCCGGGCAGGACATCAGCGGCGACGGGCTTCTCTTTGAGTTGACCGGCCTTATCGTTCATCCCCATAATCCCGAGGCCCATGAATTTTTCACCCTGGGTTCCACTCTTCCCATCAGTGCAGTGGTCACGCCCATGTGCGGCTGTCCAATCAAGGCAAACTTCCCGCTCTGGAATGCCGATGATTACACGGTAACCGCCTATATTTTCAAGGGTGGTAAAAAAATAGCCGAGTTGCCGCTCAAGTATGCCGGCAAGACAAGCAATTTCAGCTCTTCTTTCACCCCGAAAGAAAAAGGCGGCTACCGGGTCGTGTTTACAGCCCATGACAAGCGAAATAATCAGGGCGTAGGGATCAGCGGTTTTGTCGTTGTCCCACCGAAAAAATAATTTACCCTCCCTTTTGGACAGTTGTGACCCTGCCGTTTTTTATAGCGGCAGGGTCACATTTGTTTTCTGTTGGTTCCGATTTTTTTTTGAGATTGTTTCATCTCTTCACATTCATTTCTGAATCTCTTACTCTTTTTTGTTGCTCATAGCCCTGCCGTTGGCGATCCCCGTGAATTAACTATTTCATTTGAAAACAGCATCCTGTCATCAGGATAGCGTTTTTTGTCCCTATACGGGCCAGTCAGATAATTCTGGCGATTCCGGATTTTCCCCACTTTGCACCCCGCAGTTTTTTTTCTTTTTTTCGTGACCAGAAATCTTGTGTCGTTTTCGTGTTGTATTTCCTTTTATAACCAATTGTTATCTTCAGTTCTTCTCTTATGGTTACCAATTGCTGAACTTGGCAACTTTTTGGCAAATGCCCTTCATGTAGTGCTCTTTCTCTTTTGTTATCCCATATATTGTGGCTTGCCCGCCGCTGTCGTTAATGCGCAACAGGCTGTTTCTCCGGCTGTTTTTCCTTGACACATGGGGTGGGGGTGCGATAGAACAACAGATAGGTGGGGTAAAGTGGGTAGTAATGGTTAAGAGTGTTGCAAGAACCCTTTTGGCGGTACACTGGTGAAACAACAGGTTTCCACATTACGATTTCGCGGTCGTTCGGAGCATTCTCTGGACGCCAAGGGACGGCTGAATATTCCAAGTCGCTTCCGCGAGGTCCTGCGGGAGGTGTACAGCGATACTTTGATGGTGACCAACTGGCAGAAAAGTCTGAAGGCCTTTCCTGTCGAGGAGTGGGAGAGATTGGAGGAAAAACTTATCCAGGATGGCCGTAATCAGCCCGGTATGGGGGACTTTGTCCGCTATGTCATTTCCGGAGTGACGGTTTGCACGCTTGACAAACAGGGAAGGATTCTACTGCCGCCCACCCTGCGCAGTGAATTCGGTATTGACAGGGAAGTCGTACTTAACGGCATGCTGGAGAATTTTGAAATCTGGAACAAGGCTGACTGGCAGCTTGAAACCCAGCGAACCCGCGAACGTTTTGTCGATTTCGACCAGAATCTCTCTGCCCTGGGCATTATGTAACATTATATGGGAGAAGCTGCGGAAGAACTCCATCTCCCTGTTATGCTCCAGGAGGTGCTTGCTTGCCTGCGACCCGAAAACGGGGGACAGTATGTGGATGCCACCCTTGGGCTTGGCGGCCACAGCGAGGCTGTTCTTCAGGCATCTGCTCCCTTTGGCAGGGTAATTGGCTTTGAGTGGGATAACGAGGCGGCAATGCTGGCCGGCAAACGGTTACAGTCGTTTGCAGACCGGATAACCATTATCCATGCCTCCTATGCCGATATGGCGGATGAACTGTCTGTTCTCGGGGTTAATTTTGTTGACGGCATACTGGCCGATCTTGGTGTTTCATCCCTGCAGCTCGATCGTGCCGAACGGGGGTTCAGTTTCAGCAAAGACGCGCCGGTGGATATGCGGATGAATCCCGAGGCGCCGGTTGACGCGGCCACCATCCTGGCAAGAGCCACGGAAAAGGAACTGGCTGATATTTTCTACCATTATGGAGAAGAGCGGCAGGCCCGGCGCATAGCCGCCCATCTCTGCAAGGTGCGCACAAACTCCCGGATACGGACAACCAGACAGCTGGCGGACCTGGTGGCAGAAGCCGTACCCCGTCGTTTTCATCCGGAAAAAATTCATGTGGCGACCAGGGTGTTTCAGGCACTGCGGATTGCCGTCAACCGGGAGCTGGACAACCTGGTCCGTCTGTTGACCGATGGACCTGATTTTTTACGGCCGGGATCAGTGTTGTGCATGATTACCTTCCATTCCCTGGAAGACCGGATCGTAAAACAGGCCTTTCGCCGGGACCGGCGGTTGCAAGCCGGAAAGCCCATCCACCCTACGGCAGAGGAAATTTCGGCCAATCCGCGGGCAAGAAGCGCCACCCTGCGCTGTGCAGTGAGAGTGTAAAACTTTAGAAGAGCCGGATTTACGAAATTTTCGACAGAGTCGAATCTACAGGAGGAATAAGCCATGATTATCAATGTGCAGACAGGCCAATATCGGAGTCGGGCCCTGCGCCCGGGACTACGGCGGCGGGTTGTTGCCCGGCGGACCAGGGAAATGTCACCCGAGTTGCGGCGGGCCGCAGGCATCACGCTTTGCGTCGGTCTGTTTGTTCTCCTTGCCGGCGGCTCGTTTTTTCACTGGATCAGTATAAAAGAATCCGGTCAGATCAGTCAGTTGCAGGTAGCCACCGCGGCCCTTGATTCCGCAAATATCGAGCTGCGGGCCAGAAAGGCGGGCCTGCTGGCACCAAAACATATTGAAGCTGTGGCGGCTGTGCGTTTTGGCCTCCACGCTCCGGTTGATGGTCAGTATCATCGTCTCTGATACCGGGGTATGTATACCGTTAGATCCAGACGAAAAAAACAAAGAAAGGTCCTGGTGGCTATCCTGGGACTCTCTATCCTTTTGTTGGCGGCAGCTGGTGTGGTTCTGTATCGATCCCCCCTCTCCCTCCAGGACATCAGCAGGCTTGTCCAGCTTGCCGCCGACAAATCCTCGCCATCTTCAGGCGGTAAGATTGGTGCTGGCGAGGTGTTGCGTGGTACCATCTATGATCGGAATTTTCACGAGTTGGCTGTTTCCTACCCCCTGTATTCACTCTATATCCACCCGGCAAAAAACAGTAACCATGCCCGGAGCGCAAGGCAGCTTGCCGATATTATCCATGTTCCGGCCGATGAACTTCAGCTTCGTTTTAAAACATCGGCCCGGGCCGTACTGCTTGCCGATGATCTGGACAAAGAGCAGGTAAGGGCTGTTGAGCATCTTCATCTTGACGGGATTTTCTGCAAACGCAGTGAAGTCCGTTATTATCCGGAAAACGAGGCAGCGGCGCATGTAATCGGCTATACCGGCAATGGTGTAGGGCTGTACGGAGCCGAGAAAAAATACGATTTTGCGCTGCAGCCGGGCGGGTATAAGGCTGAGGAACTGCCGGGGATAGATTTTTCCGGCAATACCATGCTTGGGGAAAAGGGAACGGACCTGATGTTGAGCCTGGATCTTTCCCTGCAAAAACGGGTGGATTACCACCTGCGCCGGATGTTGCGGCAGCTCCATGCGGCGCGGGGCGCGGCCCTTGTGCTTGAGCAGGCGTCGGGAAGGATTCTTGTCTCGTCGATTCAGCCTTCATTTAATCCCAATTATTTCTGGCGTACCGGGGATGCCGGCGGGCGAGACCTTTTGTTCAAGCCGTTTTTTTCGCGCCGGACATTGCATCCGATACTGGCCCGGGTTGCGGCAATTATTCATCAGGGTGAAGGGGACCAGCCCTTGCTGCCCATTACCATTGCCGCCCCGGATTTTGGTCTGGGCGCCAAAGAGTTTGCCGGGATTGAACAACAACTGCGCCTGGATGCTCCGGTTGAGGACAGCCTGGGCCGGGATGCCGGGCAAATTACTGATTCCGGGGATGGGCGAAATAAAAAGCAGTTAAGTCTTATGCAGATTGGGGTTGACCTGGCATCCCTTGTCAACGGCGGCTGGCGGCACCAGCCCTCCTTCCTTGATTCTGTCTATGACGTGGAAACAGGACAACGTTTTACCAAAAGGCAGCAGGAAGAAGATGAGGTCCACGTTCTGTCACCAGCGCAGGGAGTACGCATCCGCCGGGATCTGGCGGCGCATTTTGGCACAGGCAAAAAAGGACGATCTCTTGTCTTCCATGCCGTGGACACACGTGTCGAAGATGCCGGCAGACTGAGCAGATATGTGCAGCACCAGCTCTTTGTCGGCATGATTCCCGGCAGGAAACCGGCCATGCTTCTTTTGGTGGCTATCGAACAGGATCAATTGAGGCCGTTTGCCAAAAAGGCGTACCGAAACAATATGCGTGCCGAGGGAACAGCCCTGTTGACAGACCTTTATGCTACGGGCGTGAAACAGCAGGTTGCCGTCCATCCCGCGGAAAAAGACAGGAAAAATTTTGCCCGTTTTCTCATTAGCCGCCGCCTTGATTACTCACCCATGCCGGTGGACCGGACAGCCGGCATCATGGAAATGCCAGGGCTTGTCGGCCTGAGTTTACGCAAGGCCCTGCGCCGGCTCAACGGTCGCAAGCTCAGGATCATTGTTGAAGGGTCAGGGAAGATTGTGGCCCAGTCACCTGCTGCCGGTGTCCGTCTGCAGGGGGTGAAACAATGTAAATTGACGTTGAAGTCAACCATCTGAACAGTGATGCGGTTTTTCGAGCTGACAAATATTCTGGCCGCCTCCTCCGGAAGGGAGCTGCCGCCGGAAACCGTGATCACGGCAATAACCGCGGATTCCCGCCAGGCCGGACCAGGTACGGTCTTTGTGGCACTGAAAGGGGCATGTTGTGACGGCCATGACTACATGGAGGAGGCAGTTGGCCGGGGCTGTCTGGCCGTGGTTGCCGAAGCCCGGCCATCCATCGATCTTGGAGTACCCTGTTTTAAGGTGGCGGACACCCATCTGGCCCTTGGCCGGCTGGCCTGCGCATTGTACGGGTATCCGGCCGCTGCCATGAAACTGATCGCCCTGACCGGTACCAACGGCAAGACTACAACTTCGTGGTTGCTGGAAGGCATTCTCAAACAGGCCGGATATCGGCCAGGGGTCATCGGTACGGTCAACTACCGCTATATGCGGCCAGACGCCACCGAAGTTGTCAGGCCCGCGCCTTTAACCACGCCCGACCCGCTCCAGTTGCAGGCGCTGCTGCGGGAAATGGCGGATGAAGGAGTCAGTCATGTTGTTATCGAGGCATCCTCCCATGCCCTGGCCCAGGACCGGCTGGCCGGAATAGACTTTGACGTGGCGGTATTTACCAATTTGACCAGGGATCATCTGGATTATCACCGGGACATGGAAGACTATTTTGCCGCCAAGAAAAAACTCTTTACCTGCAATATGAAACCATTGGCAGCCGCCGTGATCGTAACCGATACCGGGGAAGCGGAAGGATATGGCCGGCGGCTGGCAGGGGAGGTGGAGCTTGAGACCGTTCTGGAAGTTGGCTTTGATAAAAAATGTCAGGTCAGGGCCGATGATCTCCGCCAGGGTATTGATGGCATGGCCTGGTCATTGATAATTGATAAAGAACAGTACCCTGTACGTTCCAGCTTGACCGGACACCATAACGTCCTCAATATGCTGGCCGCCGCGGGCGCCGCCCATGCCCTGTCCATTTCCGGGGAGACAATTGCCACCGGCCTGTTGGCGGTTGGCCAGGTCCCCGGCCGGCTGGAACGGGTGACCCTGCCGGGATTGGATGGCAACAGGTGTCCGGCGGTTTTTGTTGATTACGCCCATACCCCGGATGGTCTTGCCAATGTCCTTGCGACCATGAAATCCATGACCAGTGGCAGGTTGATCTGTGTCTTTGGCTGCGGTGGCGACCGTGATGCCGGTAAAAGGGCGTCCATGGGCAGGATTGCAGCCAAAATGAGTGATCTGGTCATCCTCACCTCTGATAATCCGAGGACCGAAGATCCGGAAGCGATCCTTGCCCAGGCAGCGGCCGGGGTGCGGGATGGCGGTAAAGTTGAGCGCTCCCTGGCGGAGATGTTTGCCGGTGACAAGGCGCAAAACGGTTTTTGCATCATTGCCGACCGTGCCCGGGCCATTCGCCAGGCATGTGCGCTGGCCAGGCCCGAGGATGTGGTTCTCATCGCCGGCAAGGGCCATGAACAGTACCAGATCCTGGGCCGGAAAAAGATATTTTTTGACGACCGCATGCAGGCCAAAAACGGTCTGGCCGCCTGGACGGTTCGGCATCTGGTGGCCGCGACCGGGGGGAGGTGCATTCATGGCGCGGGTCAGCCGGTGCGGATGTTGGGCGCCATTTCCACAGACACCAGGACCATGCAGCCTGGTGACGTGTTCCTGGCCCTGAAGGGGGATAATTTTGACGGCCATGCCTTTGTCGATCAGGCCGTTGCCGGTGGCGCCGGGGCCCTTATCGTTGCCGATGAAGTGCAGCTTGAGGAATCACTGCCCCCGGTCATCCGGGTGGAGGATACCTTACGGGCCCTTGGCGACCTGGCCGGCTATCGCCGCCGGTTGTTCGGGGATGAGGTCACGGTCATCGGCCTGACCGGCAGCTCCGGAAAAACAACTCTCAAGGAGATGACCGCTGCCATTTGCAGCCGGTTTTACGAGACGGGAGAGCCTGCTCCCCGTGCCGTATTGAAGACACAAGGAAATTTTAACAACCTGATCGGTCTGCCGTTGACCCTGTTACGGCTTGGGGCCGAGCATAGAATCGCGATCCTGGAAATGGGGATGAACCAGCCGGGTGAAATTGCACGACTGACGGAAATAGCAGCTCCGGATATCGGCTGCATCAATAATATCCAGGAGGCGCATCTACAGGGTCTTGGCACCATCGAGGGTGTTGCCGCGGCCAAGGGAGAATTGTTTCAGGGCATGGATCGGGACGGTATTCTGGTGGTCAATTATGATGATCCCCTTGTGGTCAGGCAGGCCCGCCGCCATAAGGGAAGAGGGATAGGATATGCGGTAACTCCGGCCGGTCGCAGGCGTAAACCAGAGGTCAGGGTCACCAGGGTAACAGGACTGGGTGAAAAGGGGAGCCGGATAACCCTGCATGTGGGAGGCTGGAAAAAACGTTTTCTTTTCCCGGCCCCTGGAGAACATAATGTTGCCAATGGTGCTGCCGCTGCCGCCATCGCCCATGCCGCCGGGATCGATCCCGAGTGCATTGTTGCCGGGCTGGCCGGTTTTTCCACCATTGATAAACGAATGGAATGTGTCCGGGTGCCGGGTGGATTGCGGGTGGTCAATGACAGTTATAATGCCAATCCCTCGTCCATGGCCGCCGCCTTGAAGACCATGGCCGGCTTTAGCCCCGGCAGCCGGAAAATAGCGGCCCTTGGCGACATGCTCGAGCTCGGTCACGGCTCGGGAGAGGCACACAGGCGCATTGGCCGGCTGGCGGCTGAACTTGGCTATGACCTGCTGGCGGTGACCGGTGAGTATCGGCAGGATGTTGTCACCGGCGCCAGGGAGGCCGGCATGGCCAGGGAGCAGGTCATGGGTTTTGTCGATACCGTTGCCATGGCCGACTGGCTGTATCATCTGATGATCAGCGGCCGCCTCGGCGAAGATGACTGGCTGCTTATCAAGGGCTCGCGCGGGATGCGGATGGAGCGGCTGCTCCAGGAGCTGCAGAACCGGTTTGATCCTTCCAGGACAGGGGAATAGCCAATGCTCTACCATTTTCTCTATCCCCTGCATATCCAGATCAGCTGGCTCAATGTTTTCCGCTATATCACCTTTCGCTCCATCGGCGCTGCGGTGACGGCCTTTCTTGTTCTCTGGTGCTTCGGGCCGATGTTTATCCGCTGGCTCAAGCGGCGGCAGATCGGCCAGGTGGTCCGTGACGACGGTCCCGAGACCCATTTCAGCAAGCAGGGAGTCCCGACCATGGGCGGGCTGCTCATCCTGGGCGGCATTGTCGTGTCGACCCTGATCTGGGGGAATCTCTCCTCGGGCCTGGTCTGGCTGCTTCTGGGTATCAGTCTGTTTTTTGGCGGTATCGGGGCCGTAGATGATATGAAGAAGATCAGCAAGGGCAACAGCCGTGGCGTTTCGGCGCGCGGGAAACTGCTGCTGCAGGTCATCGGCGCCTCCATGGTCGGTCTTTATCTCCTGCTGCATCCGGAGTATGACGGCAATCTGGCCATCCCCTTTTTCAAGGGTTTTCATCCTGATCTCGGCTGGTGGTATGTCCCCTTTGCCGTTGTCGTCATTGTCGGGGCCTCCAATGCGGTCAACCTCACCGACGGTCTGGACGGCCTGGCCGTGGGGCCGGTCATGATCAGCGGCACGGTCTATCTGATCTTTTCCTATGCCGCCGGCAATGCCATTATCGCCCGCTACCTGCAGATACCCTTTGTGCCGGGAGCGGGAGAGGTGGCGGTTTTCTGCGGCGCCCTGGTGGGCGCCTGCCTGGGGTTTCTCTGGTTTAATGCCTATCCGGCGGAAATTTTCATGGGTGATGTGGGTTCCCTTGCCCTTGGCGGTATTCTGGGCGCGGTATCCATTATCACCAAGCAGGAGATTCTGCTCTCCATTGTTGGCGGCATCTTTGTCATGGAGGCTGTTTCGGTTATCCTCCAGGTCGGATTTTTCAAGATGAGCGGTGGCCGCCGTATTTTTCTGATGGCGCCGATTCATCACCATTTCGAGAAAAAGGGCTGGCCGGAACCCAAGGTGGTGGTCAGATTCTGGATTATCTCCATCATCCTTGGCCTGCTGGCGCTGGCAACTCTGAAATTGCGCTGACCATGGAACTTGCAGGTATCCAAAAGGCGGTGGTGGTTGGCCTGGGAGTGTCAGGGATGGCTGCGGTCCGGTTTTTCCGGGACCGGGGAATCGAGGTGGCTGTGTCCGAACATCGTCCCCTTTCCGCCCTTGCCGGTGAAGAACGGGCCATGCTCAGGGAGCTTGCGCATGAGACCGGAGGCCACAGCGAGCAGTTTGTTCTTCAGGGCGATTGTATTGTCCCGAGTCCCGGTGTGCCGCTTGATCTGCCGGTTCTGGCGGCTGCCCGAAGAACCGGAATTCCGATAGTGGGGGAACTGGCCCTTGCCGCCGGCATGTTTTCCGTGCCGGTGATTGGCGTTACCGGCTCAAACGGTAAGACCACGGTCACAAGTCTGATCGGAACCTTGCTGCGCTCCTGCGGCTATCGCCCCTTTGTCGGCGGTAACATTGGCAATCCCCTGTTGTCGGCGCTTACCCGGAGGGATGAGTATGATGTCCTGGTCCTTGAACTGTCAAGTTTTCAACTTGATCTGGCCGGGGAATTCAGGCCCGACATTGGGCTGCTGCTCAACCTGACCCCGGACCATCTGGACCGGCACGGCACCATGGAGGCCTATATTCGGGCGAAAATGAAGTTGTTCAGACACCAGGGGGTGCAGGATTACGCTATCTTGGGCGGTGATGATCCGCAGGCCTTACGCCAGGCTGAAAATATGCGGGCATCGGTGGCGACCTTTGGCCAGGGAGACCGGCACCAGGCCCGCATAGTTGGCGATGAAATATACGTTGATCTGCCCGGCCGGGGAAGCGGTTGGTTTTCCCTCTCGGGAACAGGGCTTGCTTCGCCGGTGAATCGGCTCAATGCCGCGGCAGCAATTTTGGCCGTGATCGCTCTTGGTGCAAAAGAGCGGTGCGTTGCTGACGGATTACAGGCCTTTGTGCCGGTTGAGCACCGCATGACCAGGGTGGCGGAAATCCAGGGCGTTGCTTTTATCAATGATTCCAAGGCAACCAATGTCGGCGCCCTGGCAGCGGCCCTGAAAAGCTGCCCTCCGGGCGTGATATTGATTGCCGGAGGACGTGATAAACAGGGAGATTTTTCCGGGCTGCGGCAACTTGTCCGGGAACGGGTGACCCACATGCTCTGTATCGGCGAGGCGGCCGGTATGCTGGAGGAGGTCTTTGGCGGCTGGACCCGGATTGAGAGGGTCGCGGACATGCAGACTGCGGTTAGCCGGGGAGCGGCGCTGGCGGAACCGGGACAGACCGTATTGCTGGCGCCGGGCTGTGCAAGTTTTGATATGTTTGCCGATTATAAACAACGGGGACGGGTTTTCACCGAGGCGGTACACGCCCTGATGGATATGGAAAATACAGAATATACTGAAAAATCGAATTGATCCATAGAAGATGACCGGAGAGGAACAATGACCAAGATTTGTTGTGTCTGTCAGCGGGTGGAGAATGGCAGTCATTGGAAAGAGGAATATGAATTTGCCGAAAATGAACGGGTGACACACGGCTATTGCCCCCTGTGCTTTGATGTAATCATGGCCGAGCTGATGGAATCCATGGACGGGTTGTCCCCTGAAGGATGTGGGGTCCATTGCGCCGGCCAGGAGAAGGAACAACATAATTTATGCGTCTGATTATTACCGGCGGCGGCACAGGAGGTCATCTCTTTCCGGCCCTGGCAGTGGCCGAGGGAATCAGGGAAAGGGAGCCGGACAGTGAGATTATGTTTATCGGCGCTGGCCGCCGGATTGACAATCAGGTGCTGGCTGAAAAAGGTTTTGAGCGCCGGGTCATCAGCTTTTCCGGGATCAAGGGCCTTGGCATGTCCGGTTTTCTCCATGCCGCTTCCAGGTTGCTGCCGGCAACAGCACAGTCGTTTTTTCACATTCGTGCTTTCAGGCCTGATCTCGTCTTTGGCGTTGGTGGATACGTGACCGGGCCGGTATTGACGGCAGCGAAAATATTACGGATACCGATATGCATCCATGAACAGAATTCAGTGCCGGGGCTGGCAAACCGGCTTGCCGGCAGGCTGGCGGAC
>Ga0256831_1000604_pt1 | contig 18666 bp, 16 predicted proteins | sample 132544metaG_FD_189087 | JGI IMG/M metagenome (GOLD analysis project Ga0256831, IMG submission 189087) | Hydrothermal vent microbial communities from Lau Basin, Pacific Ocean - 132-544 | ecosystem: Environmental > Aquatic > Marine > Hydrothermal vents | place: Pacific Ocean: Lau Basin | collected... | reverse complement strand
TCTCCTGGTGTTACATTTGTAACTTCCATACCAGCTCTTATATCAGTTACTACAAATTTGCTTGGAGCAAAATATTCATCTCCCTTGTCTAAATCAACTCCTGCAATTTTTCCTAGAACTTTTGCTACTTTATGAATTGGATTAATTGATTTTTCAGGATATGCGGCATGTCCTTGTTTGCCTATTTTTTTTAAAACTCCATTGATTGAGCCACGTCTGCCAATTTTAATTGCATCACCAAATTCTTTTTCGCATGTTGGCTCAGCTACTATTGCAAAGTCAGGAAGCATATTTTTTTCTTTTAAAATTTCTAGCATATATCTAGTTCCCCATATAGCATCACCTTCTTCATCGCTTGTAATAAGAGCTGAGAGAGTTCCATTAAAATTTTTAGTATGTTTCATTGCATATAAAAAAGCAGCAACTCCGCTTTTCATATCTTGAGCGCCTCTTGCATATATAAATCCATTTTTTTCTACTGGCTCAAATGGGTCTGTCTTCCACCCAACTCCGGGTGGCACTACATCGATGTGTCCCCCAAAACATAGATGCTCGCCTTCTCCAAATTTTTTATAAAGAAATAGATTTTTTACTCCTTCTTTTTCGCTTTCAATTACTTCAAAATCACTTAAATATTCTTTTATAAATTCCATAGCTCCTGCATCTTGAGGGGTAATGGATTTGAATTTAAGAAGTTTTTTAAAAAGTTCAATTACATCCATATAAGCTCCTTAAAAAATATTCAAAATAATATCAAATTTTTGAATGTTAAAAGTTAAATAACTCAGCTCAAATATGTTATAATTAATAGTATAAACTAAAGAGGAGGTGTAATGAAACTAGTAAAAGAAATTGATAAATTAAAAGATTTAATAATAGAAGTTAGGCGACATCTTCATATGTATCCAGATTTAAGTGGAGAAGAAAAAGATACAAGAGATTATATAAAATCAGTTTTAGAAGAAGAAGGAATTGAAGATATTAAAACTTTTGATAATCATTATGGAATGGTTGTAGATATAAAAGTAGATGAAAATAAACCTACATTAGCTTTTAGGGCTGATATGGATGCACTTCCAATTCAAGAAGAAGGAGACAAACCTTATAAATCTAGAAAAGATGGCATAATGCACGCTTGCGGGCATGATGGGCATAGTGCAATTTTAACAGGTTTTTTAATAGCTTGTCATAGGCATAAAGATGAGCTTCCTTTTAATGTAAGAGGGATTTTCCAGCCATCAGAAGAAGTGATGGATGGAGGAAGTGAAGATTTAATAAAAGATGGGGCACTTGATGGGGTTGATGCTATTTTTGGGCTTCATATGTATCCATATCTTAAAACTGGTGAAATAGGATATAAATATGGTGAGATGATGGCAAGTGCTGATATGTTTGAGATTGAGATTTTTGGTAAAAGCGCGCATGGGGCAAGACCACATGAGGGGGTTGATGCAATTTTGACAGCAGCACTTGTGATTAATTCAATAAATCATATTGTAAGTAGAAAAATTGACCCACTTCATCCAGCAGTTATTTCTATGGGAACGATTGAAGGAGGGAAAGCTGCTAATATTATTTGCGATTATGTAAAAGTAACAGGTACAGTTAGAAGCCTAAATGATAGAGTAAGACAAAATATAAAAGAGATGATGGAAGAAGCAATAGCAGGTGTATGCAGAAGTATGGGGGCTAGATATAAATATGAATATAAATTTGGTAATCCAGAGCTTATAAATGATGATAAAATGGTAGATATTGTAGTTAAAGCAGCTAAAAAATATGCAAGAGTAGTGGATTTAAAACTTCCTGTAATGGGAGGAGAGGATTTTGCTAATTATTTAAAAGTTGTAAAAGGTGCATTTTTTAGGTTAGGATGTTGTAATGAAGATAAAAATACGTGTTATCCTCAGCATCATCCAAGATTTGATATAGATGAGGATTCTTTAATAATAGGAGCAAAAGTTTTTGCAGGAATTTTAAAGGAATACAAATGAAACAAAATATAATTACTAATATTCGCTCACCAATTGTGTATAAACAAAAAGAGTTAAATGCAATAATTCGTGATGCAAAAAAAGGTGATGGTAAAGATATAGTTGAATTGTTTAGAGAAAATTATGGTGATACTTATTATAAAAAAAGTTTTTATGAGCCAAAAACATGGGATAAAATGGTAGAGAGTGATAAGTATTATCCAATAGTTGCAGAATATAATGGAAAAGTTATAGGGCAATTTCTTTTGAGCTTAAATGATAAATATAATGGAGAGATTGGGGCAGTGGTAGTCCATCCAGATTTTAAGGGAAGAGGTCTTATGAATAAGATGTTTGATTATTTGATTAAAAAAGCTGAGTCTCTTGGGCTTTATGCTATATATGGAGAAGCTATTATGTTTCATCCATTCTCTCAAAAAGCAAATCTAAAACATGGAATGATAGAAACAGCCCTTCAGCTTGGAGAAGTTGCATCATTTATTGCTCAAAAAGATATTAAATTTGAAAAAAGAACAGCAACTCTTGTAGGATATAAACTTTTTAAGAAAACTCCTAAATCCTTGTATATTCCAAAATTTTATGAAAGAGTTATAAAAGATAGATATAAAAAAGCAGGTATTAAGCTTAAAAAAACAGCAATAAAACCTATTAGAAAAAAATTAAATCTTTGGGAGAATAGATTACTTAAAATTGCTGGGATTGTTATAGATGGAAAAATTAAAAATTTTGAAAATAGATTTAATTTGCTTTTTTCTAGAGCCAAAATAAATGCCGAGATGATTTATGCAGATATTAATCTTGAAACAAAAGAAGTTGATGAGATAGTTAGATTTTTGAATAAAAAGAGATTTTTTTATAGTGGAGTGTTGTTTTATAGATATGGAGGCAAAGATTATTTAAGGCTTCAATTTGAAAATACCCATAATGTAGAAGAGAGGTATAATGTGTGTTATAGCGATTATTGTAAATTTTTAAGTAAATATGTATTAAGAGATAAAAAAAGAGTTAGCAGGTTATAAAATTTTTAATTAAACTTAAATAATCTTCAAGGTTTTCAAACCTATGATTTCCTCCATACTCTACTATTACTCTTGCATTGGCTTTGTTTTTAAATTTTTTAAGAGTTTTTTGTAGTTTAATATTTCATCCCCGCTTTGAAGTAATACTAAATACTTTGCTCTTTTTGGTTTAGTTTTTAAGTTTTTTAATTCTTTTAGATACTCTTTTTTCCAGTAAAAAGGTTTTTTATCACAAAATCTATATTGAAGACCTATGTAATTTTTAAGTGTTTTATATGGTTTTAACGATGGATTTATAAGAATTGATTTTAAAAAATATTTCTCTGCTAAATATATTGCGTAATATCCCCCAAGTGAGCTTCCAACTAATACGCTATCTGGAGTAATTATACTATCAAGCATATTAATTGCTTCTTTTGGAGATGGTGGAAGATTTGGAGCTATTAGAGGGATATTTAGCTTTTTTAAAGTGTAGTATTTATTGGATTTCCCACAGCTACCAAATCCGTGGATATAAATTAATTTCATTTTAGTGGATTTTCATAAAATACATATGTTTCATAATTTGTAACTTCAAAATACAACTTTTTCTTTTCATCTTCATCAACTTTATAATTAAAATTTTTATCTAAATATCCATATCCAAATCTATAAGGTCTTGGAAGATTATCATCAGTTCCATGAGCTGTTGTTAATTTGTCTACTTTTAAAAATCTCATAACTCTTTTACCGCCGCTAAAAATATCTACAACTCCATCTACTCCAGTAAAATTTTGGATAGAGCGTCCTATTTTGTTTTGTTGCTCTTGGGTACATCCTGTAATTAATATAGCTAAACTTGCAAAAAATATTAGTTTTTTCATCTCATTCCTTTTTGAATAATTATATCATATTAAGCCCTTATGACTAAAGTTGTTTGATTTTTTTATGATTTTTTGATATAATCTAAATACTACGCCGGCTTCTATGCTACAATAATGAAAAAACGGAGAGATTATGATAAAAAATCATCAAGATTATAAAAAAGCCGTTGAGACACTTAAAAAATGGGCATATTATTATTATGTACTTGATAATCCATTAGTTACGGATGAAGAGTATGATAAGCTTTATAAAGAGGTAGAAGAGTATGAAAAAGCTCATCCAGATGAGATTGAGCCAACATCTCCTACTCAAAGAATAGGTGATGTGGTACTTGATGAATTTAAAAAAGCTAGACACATTACTAAAATGTGGTCTATGGAGGATGTATTTTCTAAAGAAGAGTTTAAAGAGTGGCATGAGAGAGTAAAAAGATTAGTAGGAAATGATAATTATAGTTATTATATAGAGCCAAAATTTGATGGAGTAAGTTTAAATTTAGTATATAAAGATGGAAAGCTAATAAGAGCTGAGACAAGAGGTGATGGAGAGGTAGGAGAGGATGTAACGCTAAATGCAAAAACAATAAAATCAATTCCTCTTGAAATTGAATATAAAGATTTAATAGAAATAAGAGGTGAAGTTGTAATTAGTAAAAAAGATTTTGATAAATTAAATCAAGAGAGAATTAAAAAAGGAGAGCCTACATTTGCAAATCCTAGAAATGCAGCGGCTGGGAGTCTTAGACAGCTTGACCCAAAAATTACGGCTAGCCGTCCACTTATATTTTATCCATGGGGAGTTGGATATCCTATTGAGGTGCTAATTTCTGATGAGGTGGATGAAGAGAAATATAAAAAGGATAAAGAAGAGTTTATAAAAAAATTTAAAACATATAAAAATTTAATGGATTTTGTATATTCTCTTGGATTTAAAGAGCCTCCAAAAAGAGGAGAGTGTGCGGCAAAAGATTTAGATTGTGTGTTTAAAAAATATGATGAGTTTGTAAAAGTTAGAGATGAAATACCTATGATGCTTGATGGAATGGTTGTAAAAGTAAATGAGCTAGATTTGCTTGAAAAACTTGGATATACCACAAAATATCCAAGATGGATGGTGGCATTTAAGTTTCCGGCTGTTGAGAAAGAGAGTATTGTAAAAGATGTAGTTATTCAAGTTGGAAGGACAGGAGTTTTAACGCCTGTAGCAATACTTGAGCCAGTAGAAATTGGGGGAGTTATAGTTGAGAGAGCAACATTGCATAATTTCGATGAGATTGAAAGACTTGATTTAAGAATAGGAGACCATGTTATAGTAATAAGAAGTGGTGATGTGATTCCAAAAATTACAAAAGTGTTATATCATAAAAGAAAAGGAGATGAAAAACCAATTCCTCGTCCAACTCACTGTCCAGTATGCGGGGCTGAGGTTTTAGATGAGGGAGCAATAATAAAATGTCAAAATCTCTCATGTCCAGCAAGAGTAGTAAATACTATTATTTATTTTGCAAGTAAAAATTGTCTTGATATAGAAGGGCTTGGAGAGAGTGTAGCAAAGCTTTTATATGAAAAAGGTTTAGTTAAAGATGTAACTGATTTGTTTAAGCTTAAGGTTGAAGACCTTGAGAAATTACCTGGATTTGCAAGAAAAAAGGCTGAGAATTTAGTAAATGCTATTAAAAAAGTAAAAGGAATTGAGTGCTGGAGATTTGTAAATGCTTTGGGGATTGAGCATATAGGAGAGGTTGCAAGTAAAAAAATTTGTGAAACCTTTGGAATTGAATTTTATAAACATAAGCCAGAAGAATTTTATAAAATTGAGGGCTTTGGACCTGAGATGGTAAAATCAATAGCTGAGTATATTAAAGTAAACAAAGATAAAATAGAAAAATTAATAGAGCTAATCCAGCCAAAAAATCCTGAGAAAAAAGAGGTTAACTCTCCTTTTGCTAATAAAACTATAGTGCTTACTGGCACTATGAGTAAATCAAGAGGAGAGATTAAAGAGCTTCTTGAGAGTCTTGGGGCAAAAGTTAGCAATTCTGTTTCTAAAAAAACAGATTTTGTTATAACAGGAGAAAATCCTGGAAGTAAGCTTGAAAAAGCTAAAAAACTAGGAGTTAATATTCTTTCTGAAAAAGAAATGTGGGAAATGATAGGAGAGGGTAATGCCAACTAAAGTAGTAGTTGAAAATGATGTGGAGGTTGTTACTCCACGTCTTTATAAAGTAATACTTTTAAATGATGATTATACAACTTTTGATTTTGTTATTGAAATTTTAAAAACTATTTTTAGAAAAAGTGAAGAAGAAGCTATAAATTTAACGCTCAAAGTGGATAGAGAGGGCAGTGCAGTTGTGGGTGTGTATCCATATGAAATAGCTCAAATGAAAGTTGAAAAAACTCACACCCTAGCACGCTCTGCTGGCTTTCCGCTAAGAGCTAAAATAGAGGAGGTTTAGATGAATATAACTGAAAATTTAAGACGTATTTTAGCTGAGATTATAAATGAAGCTAAAAGAAGAAAGCATGAATATATTACACTTGACCATGCATTTTATATCTTGCTTAAACATAAAAATATAAGAGAAATTCTTGAGGATGTGGGGGTAGATGTAGATTATATTAGAAGGGGGCTTGATTATTATCTTGATAGATACATTGAAAAAGTCCCAGTGGATGTTAATCCAACAGAAACTCTTGCATTTCATAAAGCAACTGAGAGGATGATAAATCATCTTCAAGGAATTAGAAAGCCTGTAGCTGATGAGATTGATTTTTTTGTAGCACTTCTTGAAGATGAGACAAGCTATACATCTCAACTTTTAAAAGAATTTGGCATAGAAAAAGTTGAGATTGTAGAGTATGTAACTGAGATAAAAGATTTAGAAAAAGAGATTGAAAATCTAAAAGAAGATAAAGAATCAGCTTTATCTAAATTCACAACAGAGCTTACTAAAGAGGCTAAAAGATTTGATGATGTAATTGGAAGAGAAAAAGAGATTAATAGAGTAATACAAATTCTCTCAAGACGTAAAAAAAATAATCCTATTTTAGTAGGTGAGCCAGGAGTTGGTAAAACTGCAATAGTAGAAGGGCTTGCCAAAAAAATAGCAAATAAAGAGGTTCCAGAAGTTTTACAAAACAAAAAGATTTATGCGCTTGATATGGGAGGTTTAATAGCTGGTACTAAATATAGAGGTGAATTTGAAAAAAGACTTAAAAAAATACTTGAAGAGCTAAAAAAAGAAGAAGAGCCAATTTTATTTATAGATGAAATTCATATGATTGTAGGAGCTGGAGCTGCGGGTGATTCTAAAATGGATGTAGCAAATTTACTTAAACCAGCCCTTGCAAAAGGTGAGATTAGGTGTATTGGTGCTACTACATATGAAGAGTATAAAAACTATTTTGAAAAAGATAAAGCACTAAATAGAAGATTTCAAAAAGTTGATGTAAAAGAGCCAAGTATTGAAGATGCTATCAAAATACTTGAAGGTTTAAAACCAAAATATGAAGAGTTTCATGGTGTAAGATATTCAAAAGAAGCTATAAAAAGTGCGGCAATTTTAGCTAAAAAATATTTAAGAGAGAAATTTTTACCTGATAGTGCAATTGATTTAATTGATGAAGCAGGAGCAAAATATAAATTAAGAGGCAAAAAACTTATTACTAAAAGCGATATTGAAAGTATAGTAGCAAGCATTGCAAATATTCCAAAAGAGTCTGCTTCTCAAAATGAAGTTGAAAAGCTAAAAAATCTAGAAGAAAATCTAAAAGCAAAAGTTTTTGGACAAGATAGGGCTATAAAAGAGCTTGTAAAAGTTATTAAAAGAAAAAAAGCAGGTCTTACTAGAGAAGATAAGCCAATTGGAAGCTTTTTATTTGTAGGTCCAACTGGTGTTGGTAAAACAGAAATTGCAAAACAGCTAGCAAATATTTTAGGAATAAACTTTTTAAGATTTGATATGAGTGAATATCAAGAAAAACATTCAGTTGCAAAACTTATAGGCTCACCTCCTGGATATGTAGGATATGAAAAAGGCGGGCTTTTAACTGAGGCTATTAGAAAAAATCCTCATACGGTATTACTTTTAGATGAAATTGAAAAAGCACACCCTGATATTGTGCAAATTTTACTTCAAGTTATGGATAATGCAACTTTAACGGATAATGATGGAAGAAAAGCAGATTTTAGAAATGTAGTACTTATTATGACAAGTAATTTAGGAGTAGGTGAGGGGCAAAATTTAGGATTTATGCAAGAGTTTAGCGAATTTAAAGAAGAAGCAATTGAGAGATTCTTTGCACCTGAATTTTTAAATAGACTTGATGCAATTGTAAGATTTAAGCCATTAAGTAAAGAATCAGTACTTATGGTAGTAGATAAATTTATAGATGAGCTTCAAGATAGGCTAAATAGCAAAAAAGTAAAAATTACTTTAACAAAACGAGCAAGAGAAGCTTTAGCTAAAAAAGGATATTCACCATCTCTTGGGGCAAGACCTCTTGCAAGGGTTATTGAAGAGAATATTGTTGAGCCACTTAGCGATGAAATTTTATTTGGTGAGCTTAGAAGTGGTGGAGAAGTAAAAATTGATTTTGTAAAAGATAAATTTACTATAAAGAAAAAAAATGATAAAAATAAGTGAGCATCCTTTACTTTATTTGCTTGATGATTTTACTTTTCCTTCTCCTTATGAGGATTTTGAAGACGGATTTATTGGGGCTAGTTATGATTTGCATCCAAAAAGACTTCTTGAGGGGTATTCAAGGGGTTTTTTCCCTTGGTATCAAGATGAAGAAGGTCTTTTTCATTGGTTTATTTTAAATGAGAGGATGCTTTTAAAAACTAATGAAGTTAAAACTACTAAAAGACTCAGACAAAAATTAAGAAGCAGTAAGTGGGATTTTAGGATAAATACAAATTTTGAAAAAGTTATTAGAAATTGCGCTAATGTTAAAAGAAAGCATGAAGATGGCACTTGGATAAGTGAGAGTTTTATAAAAGCTTATACAAAACTTCATGAGCTTGGATTTGCAATATCAGTTGAGAGTTATTATGAAGGAGAGCTAGTAGGAGGGTTTTATGGAGTTGCAATAAATAAATATTTTAGTGGTGAGAGTATGTTTCATCTAAAGCCTGATGCATCAAAACTAGCTCTTATTTATTTTTGTGATGTTTTGCATCAAAATGGAATTGAATATATAGATTGTCAAGTGCCAAGTGAGCATTTAGCAAGAATGGGAGGAAAAGTTTATAAAAAAGAAGAATTTGTACCTATTATTCAAAAAGCTAGTGGAATTTTGAAATAAAAATTAGTACAATTTTTTAAAAAATTAGGCATAGTTATGAAAAACTATAAAAAATTAAACGCATTAAAAAATATCTTAATAATTTATCCCATTGTTATAATGCTTATTGGTTTTTTAGTAACTTCTACAATTGTTTTTATAAGCTTTAAAACTTTTTTTAATCAAGAAAAAGAAGATGTAAAAAAAGAGTTTTTTTCTAATTTAAAAAAAGTAACAAAACAAAGAGTTTTAAGCGCTAAATATGTGTTAGATAATATTTATGCTTTGAAACTTCAAGATGAAAAAGAAAAATTAAAAAACTTCTTAGAAATTATAAAAGAAAATAAACTCCCACAAAATCTTGAGTTTAAAATATCTACTATTCCTTTAAAAGTTGATTCTAGCAAGTACTTATATGTTTATAAATTTGAAGATGGGAAATATTATTATTTGTTAGAAAATAAAAAAAATATTAAAGAAAAAATTAAAAATAGTATTCCTATCTTATTTGATTCATTTAGATGGGGTAAAAAAGGTTATATATTTGTTCATGACACAAAAGGTAAATGTTTTTATCATTTAGATAAAAGTAAAATAGGTAAGAATAGATGGAATCTAAAAAGAAATGGAAGATATGTTTTGCAAGAGCTTACTAAAGAGGCTATAGCAAATCCAAATGGGGTTTATTATGAATATCTTGCTTTTAATCCTAACGGCAAAAAACCTATTAAGAAAATATCTTTTATTGTTTATGATAAAGATTTTAATTTAACTATTGGCAGTGGAGTATATTTAAATGAATTGCAAAAATCGCTAAATAAAATCGAAAAACAAAAAAAGAAATTATTAAATGAATTATATACTAAGCTTTTAACTATTATTGTAGCTTCTATTATTATAATGGGAATTACTCTTTATATTGTCTCTTCTATTATTGTTAAAAAGTTTCAAGGTTTTAGTAATCAAATTGCAAAATTAGAAATAGAAAAAGAGAAAAATAGATGTATAGATTCTTTAACAAAGTTTATTAAAAAAGATTGTATGAAAGAGCATTTTAAGAAATTAAAAGATGAAAATGTAGCAATTATCGATATTGATATAAATGCTTTTAGAGAAATTAATAGCTTATATGGTATGGAAAATGGAGATAAAATAATTTATATACTTGCTCAAAGGCTTAGGAAATCGTTAAAATCTGTAGATATAATAGGAAGAGGAAAGATTGATGAGTTTATTGTAATGTTAAAATACAATAAAAAAGAAGACCTTGATAAGATAATTAAAAGAATTTATAATGTTTTAACTAAGCCTATTAAATTAGAAAAGATTAGTTATACTCCTTCAATAAGAATAGGAATAGCATTAAATAAAAAAGATTCAAATAGTTTTTTAGATTTGCTCAATAAAGCATCTACAGCCGCTAATAGCGTTAAAAGTGAAGATATTAAAATAGGATTTTTTGATAAAAGTATTGAAGATAAAGTAAAAGAATATCTTCAAATTAAAAATGATTTGACAAATGCAATTGAAGAGAATAAATTAGAGCAGTTTGAGATATATTATCAACCACAAATTGATAGAAAAGATAAGCTTGTAGGAATGGAGGCTCTTATAAGATGGAGACATCCTAAAAGAGGATTAATATCTCCAGGAGTTTTTTTACCAATTGCAATTAATGAAGGTTTGATTAAAAAAATTGATATGATTGTTATGCAAAAAGTTATTGCGCAGGTAAATGAGTGGCTACAAAAAGGGTATAATCCAGGAATTGTTTCTTGTAATGTTAGTATGAAAAGTTTAGAGAGTAAAAATTATATAAATAAATTTAAAGAGCAGGTTAAAAATGTTAATACTAAATATTTTGGTATAGAAATAACAGAAGAGAGCTTAGGTAAAAATATTAAGAAAGTATTAGATGAGGTTAAAAATTTAGGAGTTAGTATTTCGTTGGATGATTTTGGGACTGGGTATTCAAATTTAAAAAAATTAAAAGAATTCCCAATTGATAAATTAAAAATTGATAAAAGTTTTATTGATGGTATTCCTAATGATGAGAGTGATGTGGCTTTAACTAAAATAATAATAGAAATAGGTAAAATTTTAAATATGAAATTAATAGCTGAGGGAGTAGAGAATATTCAGCAAAAAGATTTTGTTTTTAATAATAAAGTAGAGTTTATTCAAGGATATTTTTATTCTCCTCCTTTACCTGCAGATGAAATAGAAAAGAAATATTTTATTAATTGAAAATTAAATTAGTTAGATAACTAAACTTATTTGATAATTTTTTTCTTTTTTTATATAATCTTTCGTAAAAAATCGAAGGATAAACATGAGATTACTTCAATCGCTCTCAATCAAAGCTACTTTCTTTGTAATTATTGTATTTGCGAGTATTGCTATTTTGTTTTATACTATTACAGATGGGATTAGTGCATATAAACAACACATTATAAAAAAACAATTGAATGTTATGATTAAAATATCTAAAACTTTATCTTCTCTTATACATCAAACTCAAAAAGAAAGAGGGATAAGTGCTGGATTTTTAGGAAGTCATGGTAAAAAATTTGCAAATTTATTATTGCAACAAAGAAAAGCTACTAATGAAAATATTGATAAGTTTTTAAAATTATTAGATTCTATAAATATTGATTCTTTGCCAAAAGAGACAAGAGAAAAAGTTGCTCTTTTGAAAAAATATTTTACTCAATTGCCTCAAATTAGAGAAAAAATTTCAAATTTTTCTTTAAGTGTATCTGAAGTTATTAAGTGGTATTCTAAAATGAATTCATTAATTTTAGATATTATAGCTGATAGTGCAAAATTTTCTCCAAATCAAAAAGTTTCAATGGATTTAGTTGCGTATGTTTCATTTTTAAAAGCAAAAGAAAAAGTAGGGTTAGAAAGAGCTATTCTTACTAGTGTGTTTGCTAAAAAAAGATTTGATGTAGGAGAATATTTTAAATTTATTACACTAGTTTCTGCTCAAAAATCTTATATTGATATGTTTTTAAAATTTGCAAATGAAAAGATGAGAAAAATTTATTTTGATATATCAAAAAATGAAGTCTTTAAAGAAGTAGATGAGTTAAGAAAAGCTGCTATTGTAGGTAAAAGAAGTGGAGAGTTTAATATTGATGCAAAATATGTGTTTAATATACTTACTAAAAAAATAAATTTTTATAAACAAATTGATAATGAGCTTGCAAAAGTTGTGGTTGAAGATGCTAATAAAATACAAAATTTATATTATTTAAAACTAGCATTTAGTATATTTGTTTTGATTTTAATGAATGTACTGGGGTATTTAGCAGCTAAAAAAATTTCAATGCAAGTAAACTCTTTAAAAAATTTAATATCTCATATTGCAGAAGAGAAAAATTTAGATATTGAAGTTAGAATTTATAATGATAAAGATGAGTTTAGAGCAATTAGAGAATCTCTTAGAGATTTTATTTATATACTTCATGAATTTATGCTAAAAGTTTATCATTCTTCTTTAGAAAATAGACAAGCAAGTGAGAGTTTGAAAAAAGATTTTGATAAGATTATTAAAACTACAGAAAATGAAAGAAACATAATAGAAAGTACTACTAAAAAATCTGATAAGATTAAAGATGACTTGTTTGAGAGTGTTAGCGATTCTAATGAGGTTAAAAATTATATATTAATATCAAATAAAAATTTAAATGATGCGGTATCTCTTATAACAAGCACGATAGAGAAAATTGAAAATAATTCGCAAAATGAATATCAATTGGCTACTGAGCTTCAAACTTTATCAAAAAATGCTCAAGAAGCAAAAAATATTTTAGATGTTATCAAGGAAATTGCAGAGCAGACAAATTTATTAGCGCTTAATGCAGCAATTGAAGCGGCAAGAGCAGGTGAGCATGGAAGAGGTTTTGCGGTTGTTGCAGATGAAGTTAGAAAACTAGCCGAAAAAACTCAAAAGAGCTTAGAAGAGATTAATGCTACTATAAGTGTAATTGTAGAGTCTATTAATAATTCTTCAAATGCTATGCAAAAAAATGTAGAGTACGTAGAAGAGATAGTGCAAGATACAAATAAAATTAAATCAAGTATTCAAGAGGTTACTTCTGATATGAATAATTTAGTAAAAAGAGTTGATTTGAATGTTGAGAATTTAGAAAATACTGCAAAAGAGATTCAATTATATATTAAAGAGATTGATAAAATTAATAAATACTCTAAAGAGACTGAAAATTCTATTTTGGTAAATAAACAGCGGGTAGAAAAAATCGCTACATTAGCGGAGGAATTATTAGAAAATATTTCTATATTTAAAATTTAATTTTGGTATAATTAGTAAAAAAGGGCAAATATGATTGTATTGTATAGAAAACCTATATTTTTTGAAGAGGTAGAAACTAAAAGCGGGGCAGTTTTAAAAAGAATTGTAGTTAATGAAAATCACTTTTTCTTAGAGCAAAATCCTTTAAAAGAATCTAAATATGGAAAAATTTATAGAAGGATTAAAACAAAACGTCCAGAATTTCATATGTTTTGGGAAATTAAAGATGATGAATATACTGGCAATTTGCTTGTAGGAGAAATTGCTTCAAAAGAAGAGATTGACTCTGTTTTAGAAAATTTTTTAAAAAGTTGATACAATTTCGCAAAAAAAAGGCACATTTTGAGAAAAGCTGTTGCATTTACAGGTCCTAGTAATTCTGGTAAAACTACATTAATTGAAAAGATTGCAAAAAGGCTTATAAGCAGTTATAAAATTGCAATTATTAAAAATGACCCAAGCGATAAAGCCAAATTTGATACTCCAGGAAAAGATAGTTATAAATTTTTTAATACAGGAGCAGAAGTTGTAGTAACTTCTCCTACTCGCACTACTTATTTTTCTCATAGACAAAAATCTCTTGATGAAATAGTTGATATGATAAATGATTTTGATATTTTGTTAGTAGAAGGGCTAAAGTATCTTCCACTTCCTAGAATAGGCGTATTTAGGGGAGATATTGATGAGAGTTATTTTAGATATGTAAAAGCAGTTGCTGTTGATGATAGTGTTGATAAATCTAAAATACCTTCTAATATTGAAATTCTTGATTTAAATAACATAGATGAAATTATTGATTGGGTTTTAAAAAACGCGGTAGATATATAAGGAGATTAAATGACAGAGATAATTGATAGTATAAAAAAAATAGCAATTGAAATTAGTGATGCTATTAAGAGCAAAGATACTGGAAAAGTTGAAAGTACTAATGCAAGTGGTGATATTCAAGTAAAGCTTGATGTAATAAGTGATGAGATAGCAGAGAAATATCTTTTAGATACTTCAAGTGTAAAAGAGATTATAAGTGAAGAGAAAGAAAAGCCTATTACAAAAGAGAGTGGAAAATATTTTGTAGCTTATGACCCGCTTGATGGAAGCAGTTTAATTGATGTTGATTTGAGTGTTGGTAGTATTTTTGGAATATATGAAAATGGATATGATGGAGAAGATATTAAAGCAGCAGTTTATGTAGTGTATGGTCCAAGAGTTGAGATGGTTGTTGCAAGAGATGTGGTAGAACTTTTTAGACTTAATGAAAAAACTAATGAATTTGAGTTTATTAAAGAATTAAAGCTTGAAAAAAAAGGAAAAATACTTGGACCTGGAGGTACTCAAAAGTATTGGTATCCATATCATAAGGAAATGATTGATAACTTCTTTAAAGAAGGGTATAGACTCAGATACTCAGGTGGAATGGTGCCAGATTTGCATCAAATTTTATTAAAAGGTGGAGGGCTTTTTGCATATCCAGGGACAGAAGATAAACCAAAAGGAAAACTAAGAAAACTTTTTGAAGTATTTCCATTTGCGTATGTTTATAAAAAAGCTGGTGGATTTGGAGTTGATGGATATAATGATTTATTAACTCTTAAAGCTGAGCATTATCATGATACAACTCCATGTTTTTTTGGAAGTGAATATGAGATAAATAAAGTTTTACAAACTTATAAGGGGCAAAAATGAGTAAATGCAAAACTTATTATGTAACTACGCCAATTTATTATGTAAATGATGTACCTCACATAGGGCATGCTTATACTACGATTATTGCAGATACAATTGCTAGATATTCTAGACTTAAAGGCATTGATACTTTCTTTTTAACTGGAACAGATGAGCATGGTCAAAAAATAGAAGAAGCCGCAAGAAAAAGAGGTAAAACTCCAAAAGAGTATGCAGATGAGATAAGTGCAAAATTTAAAGAGCTTTGGGATGAATTTGAGATAAGTTATGATAAATTCATAAGAACTACTGATGCTGAGCATATAAAAGGTGTTCAAAAAGCTTTTCTTGAGATGTATAAAAAGGGAGATATTTATAAAGATTATTATGAAGGGCATTATTGTGTAAGTTGTGAGAGTTTTGTATCACCAAGTCAATTAGTAAATGATGAATTGTGTCCTGATTGCGGGAAACCTACTAGAATTATTAAAGAGGAGTCATATTTTTTTAAATTATCAAAATATCAAGATAAAATACTTAAATGGTTAAAAGAAGAAAAACCAATTTTACCAGAATCTAGAGCTAATGAAGTTATAAGATTTGTTGAAGAAGGTCTAAAAGATTTATCAATTACAAGAACTTCATTTGATTGGGGTATAAAACTTCCAAAAGAGATAAATGACCCAAAACATGTTATTTATGTGTGGCTTGATGCTTTATTTAACTATCTCACAGCGCTTGGGTATGGAAGTGAAGATGAGAGTATGGTACAAAAATATTGGCCAGCAAATCTTCATATAGTAGGAAAAGATATACTTAAATTTCATGCAGTATATTGGCCAGCATTTTTAATGAGTATAGGATATGAGCTTCCTAAAAAAATTGCAGCTCATGGCTGGTGGACAAGAGATGGTGAGAAGATGAGCAAATCTAAAGGAAATGTAATTAATCCAAAAGAAGTTGCTGATGCTTATGGAATAGAAAACTTTAGATATTTTATGCTAAGAGAAGTGCCATTTGGAGCTGATGGAGATTTTAGTGAAAAAGCATTAATTGATAGAATTAATAATGACCTTGGAAATGATTTAGGAAATCTACTTAATAGAATTATTGGAATGGCTTATAAATATTTTGATGGAAAAGTAAGTAGCAAGGATGTTGAAAAATATTATGCACAAGAGCTAAATGCGGCAAGAGAGATTATAAAGGATATTGAAGAGAAATACCTTTGGAAAATGCAGCTTCATAAATTTCTTGAAGAGCTTTGGAAAATTCTTTCAATTGGAAATAAGGCAATTGATGCTTATAAGCCTTGGGAGCTTATGAAAAATGGTGAAGAAGAAAAAGCTATGGCGCTGATAGGGCTTATTGCAAATCTTCTTGCAATGGTAGCTATTTATCTTCATGCTATTATGCCAAAAACTACGCAAAAAATTGCTGATGCTCTTGGGTTTGAGATTAATACACAAACATTTGAGAAAATTAATGAAGGGAAATTACTTGAAGATTTTGTAATTAAAAAAATTCCGCCATTATTTCCTAAAATTGAAAAACCTTTAATGAAAAAAGTAGAAAAAGCTAAAGAGCCAGATAATATAATAACAATTGATGAATTTTTTAAAGTTGAGCTAAAAGTTGGAGAAGTAATAGAGGCTGAGGAAGTTAAAAAATCAAAAAAACTTCTACGACTTCTTGTAGACTTAGGAGAAGAAAAGCCTCGCCAAATTGTCGCTGGAATTAAGGAGTATTATAAACCAGAGGAGCTTGTTGGAACTCAAGTATGTGTGGTAAGTAATCTAAAACCAGCAAAACTTATGGGAATGATGAGTGAGGGGATGTTGCTTGCGGCAAAAGATGATGAAGGACTAAGTCTTATTAGACCAGAGAAAAAGAAAAAAGTAGGTACTCCAATAAAATAGGAATTTCATGAAAATTGAAACACTTGTTAATTTAACAGGGGGCGAATTACTTAATCGCCCTTATATTAGTGAAGTAGTCTCTTTTACTTCAGAGCCAGAAGAAGTTAGCAGAGGAGCTTGTTTTTTTGCTTTTGATAATGAAAAAATTAAAGAAGCTGTTAAAAATGGAGCTTATGCGATTATAAGCGATAAATATGTTGATATAATTGATAAAGAGATAGCGTGGATAAAAGTAGAAGATTTTAAAAAATCAGTATTTAATATTTTCAAATATGAAAATCTAAAAACCAAAATTTATATTGCGGATAAAATTACAACTTCTATAATAAAATCAATGAATTTAGAAAAAAAAGTAGTAGTAATAGAGAATGAATTTCAAGATTTATTAAGAGCTCTTAATTTAAATGAAAAATTTATTGTAACTTCAAATGAGGAGATACAAGAAACTTTTGCAAATATAGAGGAAATAGAGAGTAAAAATATTATGTTAACTATGAAAAGTTTGTTTAAAAGTGAATATAAAGGAAATGAGCTTAATTTGCCATATGTGTATAAAGAAAATTTTTCAAAAGCTCTTAATTTTTTTGAAAGTAATGATTTAAAGTATACTCTTGAGTTTGAAATAGATAGATTTAAACCTATTTTTATAAATTCAAATTTTGAAGAAGTAGAATATGGAAAAAGTGAGAGGGTGTTAATTACTAATCTTAAAAATGATGAATTTTTAATAGATGAATTAAATTATATTATCAAACATACAAAGCATGCAAATACGATAATAGTTGATAAACAACATACACATTATTTAAGAAAAAAGTTTAATTTTGCTGCGCTTATTGATTATATGCCTAAGTTAAAAATAAAAGAAGAAAAAGGGCTTTTTGATGATTGATATAAAAAAAATCAATACTTTGTGCAAGGGAAAATTTTTAGAATTAAAAGAAGTTTTTTATAAATATAAAGATAAAGATAAACGCTGGGAAGTATGCTCTTCAATGGATAGTGTATCAGTGCTTATATATGATAAGGATTTAGATTCAATTATTTTAGTTAAACAATTTAGACTTCCTGTATATCTTAAAAATAATGATGGATTTAGTTATGAATTATGTGCTGGTCTTTGTGATAAGAGAAAGTCTAATATTGAAATAGCAAAAGAAGAAGTTTTAGAAGAGTGCGGATATGATGTAGAAGTTAATAGACTCAAAAAAATCACATCAACTTGGGCAAGTGTGGGTACAAATGCAGCAAATCAGACAATTTATTATGTTGAAGTAACTCAAAAAGATAAAGTTCATAATGGTGGGGGATTAGAGGATGAGGATATAGAAGTTGTTGAAGTTAAATCAAATGAAGTTGAGAAGTTTATTTTTGATGAAAGTATTGTTTTAACACCTGGGGCTAAATTTGCTTTGATGTGGTGGTTGCATTATAAGAAGGAGAGAGGATGAAACATATTTTTAGAGAATATGATATAAGAGGTATTTTTGATAAAGATTTGAATGAAGATATTGTAAAAAAAATTGGATATTTTCTAGGTAAAAAAATTGATAAAGATTATGTTTTTGTAAGTTATGATGCAAGAGCTCATTCACCTGT